>JAABUM010002936.1_pt1 | contig 21859 bp, 22 predicted proteins | sample 5559161 | NCBI WGS metagenome assembly JAABUM01 (sample SAMN10711868, study PRJNA513369) | rock metagenome | isolation source: Antarctica rocks | place: Antarctica: Victoria Land, Siegfried Peak nord
GGTGGTCCTTTCGGTGTGCGCGACTGCCCAGGCGCGGCAGCAGGCTTTAGCGTGCCATTTCTTCCTCCCTAGCGCTATCCTACTGCCTGAGCCGCAGCCGGCAGGCAACGTCCATTTCGCACTCTCGGCGCCGGCCGTGCTTCCCTTCCTTAACGGATGAGTCACGCGCTCGTCGAAGCGCAGCTCGGAAAAACCGCCCACCCGCAAGCGAGGAAACGCGCCGCAAGATGAGTGAAAGTTTGACAGGCAAAAGACGAACACCCGAACAGAAAGCACGCATGGTTGCGACATGGAAAATACGACGAGAGAACAAGGTGCGGCTACTTGAGCAGAGACAGCGGGTTGGGCAGACGCAAGCCAGCCACACTGGTTCCCCCCATAATCCCCGAGACGAGGCTGAGGGCACGTAACACGAACAGCAGGCCGACCAGGCCAAGCGCACGCTGGATCAGAATGTCGGACACGCTGGCCCCGGCGTGCGGCAGGGCGAACAGGAGCTTCACGTCCACGTCCATCAGCGTCCGAACAGGTTGGCGCTGGCACTCGAGGGGACGCGTAGCCCCCAGCCGTGAGTGGACTTGCTCACATGACAGGTTACATTTTTGGGAAGGTGCCCTTCCGCACATTGTAAAGTGGCTGCCTGATAGAAATGACTTAATTGGTAACGTTATCGTACGAACGCTCGCCGACCAGTTCATTTCTAAGACAAGACCCTACAAATTCCTTTACGTGGCCGTGGAGGCTCATCTTCCCAAAAATGTAACCTGTCATGTGAACAAGTCCAAGCCGTGAGACACCTAAAGTGATGCTACGGTGGAAACTACATGTCATCTCCCGTGGAGTCTGCGGTGTTCACCCTGGCTTCGGTTTAGGGACGGCACACCAACACACAGGGGCTGGCCAAGCTGTAGGGAAGGGAGGGTGACCCGTCAGAAGTTGGGAGAAAGTGGGAGACATGTACCAGAGGCGGGGGTGCATAAGTTGGGAGAAGTTGGGGAGAGTGGCAATAAAAAACTATTGCATTGACACCTGCAGACCCCCTATACTCTACATACGGTGACGTGAGGCTCAGTGAGTATATTCATGAGGGGAAGACCACGTTGCTGGGGGAGCGCTAGTGGACACGATATCAAGCCCCCCTGCGGAAAGGGGCAACCGGCAGCTCTATCTGCCTGCATATCGTTTCAGCGAGGCGGCCCGTTTTGCCCAGACGAGTCCTCAGACGGTCGCGCGTTGGTATAGGGGGTATTCCTCTCCACCGCGTCATATGGAGCCGGTCTCCCCCCCCCCCCCACCCAACACCCTCTCCTACATTCAGCTTGTAGAAGTGAGCTTGGTTGCTACCTTTCGGCGCTTCGGCGTCAAGTTGGAGGCGTTGCGGCGAGCACACACTTTTTTACGCCAAGCCTATGAGAGCGAGTATCCCTTTGCTCAACATAAGTTGAAGACGAATGGGACTGACGTCCTCGCAGAGGTCTTTGAAGATCCAGCCGTTCTGGTTGTTGCGAACAGAGCGGGGGAACTTATCTGGGCAGATGTGATCCGGGCGCGGTTTGAAGAGTTTGAATACGAACACGACCTCGCCACCCGGTGGTACGTTCGGGGTCAGGAGCATCCTATTCTCATCGATCCCCGCATCTCCTTTGGAGCCCCCATTATTGCAGGGACAGGCATCCCGACAGCGATCGTCAAGGAACGCTTCCTGACCGGAGAGCCAATTCCCGAACTCGAAGAGGACTTTGGTCTCTCTATGCACCAAGTAAAAGAGGCTTTGAGTTTTGAGAGTGTCCCGCTTCACGCGGCATGATCCTATTCTGTGACCGCTGTCTTGGTAGGAGTTTGCCTCTTGCCTTACGAGAGCATGACAAACCCATCGAGCTGCATGATGACCACTATGCACAAGATGTCCACGATGACATTTGGCTTCCTGAGGTAGGCCAGCGTGGTTGGTTCGTCTTGACCAAAGATGAGCACTTTCGCTACAACGTTGCCGAACGCCAAGCACTGATCGAGCACGCGGTGGGGTGCTTCACCATCGTGATGAGAAAGGCACCATGGCAGCAGATGCGTGATTCCTTGCTTCTCCAATGGCCGAAAATAGAAAAGGTGGCTGCGTCTGAGACGCGTCCGTTCCTCTACATGGTCTATTCAACGGGACCACTCAGGCGGTATGAGTTAGGGACACTTCAATCATAGCAACCGCAAGCAGGCGGGTTTATCTTTGGCAGCTCATCGCCCCCGGTGAGCACCGCCAGCAGCCGTGCTAGCCCCTCACGATGCATCTCCGCCGGCCCACGGCGCGCCCTCATTGGCACTGCTGTGCTGGCTGGTTAGCTCATCCGCTCGCTCACAGGCACCTCTACCACCCCCAGGAGGCAGCGTGATCCTAGCGCGCAGGGACCCGGTGTCCAGGGGTTTGTCCCAGGCTCTCTCCACAGCGTGTGAGCGCGGATGAGGGAACCAGCCAGCACAGCGGCAGACGATCAGGGTCTTGCGCCGACGGGTGGCCATGCGGCGCACCCAGTCCGGCGGGGTCGCCCGTCCCCGACGCTGGAGGTCCTTGAGGTGGCGAATATGGTGCACCTCCACCTGCTCCCGCGAGCCACACAACTCACAGGTGTCGGCGAGGAGTCGTTGGACCAACTCTGTGCGCCGACTGCTCCAGATACGGGACGGATCATCATTGAGGAAGACCGCCGTGGTCTTGCGTGCGAGCGAAATGCCGCCCCAGTGGGCCACCAGCGGGGGGCGGTCGTCCCCCCGCGGGATGGTGACACGCAGTCCTTGCCGAGGGCCATGCTCCGTCTGGAGCGTGGCCCGGTAGCGGTGGTGAATCGCCGGAGCGCTGCAGCGGAACTTCCGTGCCAGCGTCTTGACGAGGGACCGTTGCATGATCCCTTTGAGCCGCCCGAACTGGTGCCGATTGAAGGCCAGTTGATAGTACTCCACCACACCCCGATACTCGCTCTGAAACTGGCTGATGATACTAAAGTCGGTATCAACGATGCGTTCCGTGCGGCGGGTCGGTTTGCCGTGGTGCAGGTAGGGGGTGCATTTCGCGCGGATCACGTCCAGCGGCACTTTCAGCCCGATCCGCCCATTGATGCTGCGGTGGCCGCGCTGATCGTGCTTGTGGTCGTTAGCGAGGACCACGATTTCGTAGCCGAGGAAACGTGCCGCGTGAGTGCGTCCGTGCGTAATCACGGTCTTCTCCGTGGAGAGTTCCAGCTTGAGATGCTCACGCAGGAAGTCTCCGATGCGGTGTTTGATCTCCTCGGCTTCTTGCCGGGGACCGCGGAATCCGAGCAGCCAATCATCCGCATAGCGCAGGTAGCGCAGGCGCCGATAGCCAGGATCATTAGGATCACGCGAGGGGAGGCGTTGGAGTTGCTTGCGCAGCGCCGTGGCTTCTTCCTTGTGGCCCCGCTGTTCCCGGCGGGTCATCTGCAGGTGCAAGCGCATGTACGGGCGATAGGGCGCACGTCGTTTGCCGCGGTTGTAGTCCGGTAGGATGTCTGTGGTGATGAACGTGTCCAAGCGGTCGAGGTACACGTTGAACAGCGTGGGACTCATCACCCCTCCCACAATGTGGCAAACTTGCGGGATCTGGGGTTGAAGACAGGGGGCCAGGACCCACGCGGAAGACGACATTGACCTGGCCCTGATCAATCTCCACCCGCTTGACCAGCGTCCGAATGATACCACGCTGCGCCGCCCAGTCCAGCTGATCGAGCCCGTCACAGAAGGTGCGCGCGAAGTCCTGCAGGTGGCCGATGATCAGCCGCAAATCGCTCTCCTGGGCCGCGTGTGCCGCGAGGTCGGTGGCCTGGGCGTCCAGCGCGCCCACCCGCTCTTTGAGCCGGGCGATCCGGGGCTCGAACTCGCTCTTCTCGATGAGCCCTTCGGCGTAACTGTCGATCAGCCGCCCGATGCCCTGGCGCAGCTTGCGCAGCTGTGTCTCTACCGTGGCCAGTGCGGTGCGCTGCGTCTCCTGGCTGGGATCCTGGAGACGCCGCTGGTACTCCTGGAGCAGACGCTCAGGCTGCTCTAGGAGGGTGCGCACCTCGGTCCACACGGCGAGGTCCACCAGATCGGTGCGCACCTGTGTGGTGTGGCACAACCGGTGGCCGCCGAAGCGGTAGGCGTCGCTGCCAATGCAGCGGTAGTAGGCATAGTGGCGCTCATGGTGCTTGGCCGCCGAGGGGCTGATGGCCTTGCCATAGTAGGCATAGCCACACAGGGTGCAGCAGACCAGCCCTTGGAGGAGGTAGCGGGCCTCCCGCTGCCCCTGCCGTGCCCGCTGGCGGTTCTCGGCCAACTGCTCCTGCACCGTGGCGAACAGCTCCTCGGAGACCAGGGCCGGCACCGGCACGCCGATCCACTCCGTCGCAGGCATGTCCACCGGAGAGATAGCCCGGCGCGGTTGGGCCGGGCGGCCGCGCTGGGTCCGCAGGCGGGGCCGCAACTCCGCCGCGCGCGTCTTGCCGAAGGCGGCCGTCCCTTTGTAGGCGGGGTTCTTGAGCAGAGCCCACACCGTGCTGCGATCCCAGATGGTCTTCCCACTGCGGGTGCGCTCGCCTGCCGCGGTCAGCCGCCGCACCGCCTCCCCGATGCTCAGCCGCTCGCGGCCCACCCAATCGAACACCTGGCGCACCACGCGGGCCTCCTCCAGCAGGATCTCATAGCGGGCCTGGCCGCCGCCGTCGTGCTTCCTGATATAGAGGTAGCCATAGGGGGCGCCGGAGAGCACGGCGATGCGCCCGTCGTGCGCGGCATGGCGCTTGCCCCGCCGACTGCGCTCCAGGATCTTGGCCCGCTCGTACTCGGCGACCATGCCCTGCACCTGCAAGAGCAGGTCGTCTTCAGGCGACTCCCCGATGGCGCGATTGAGGAAGACCACCTCAACGCCGGTGCGCTCCAGTTCATCGATCAGCAGCGCCTGGTAGGCATACTTGCGGGCCAGCCGGTCAGGGGAATGGATGTAGAGACGGTCCACCCCGCCGGCGGCAGCCGCATCGCGCAGCTGTTCGAGGGCAGGCCGGATGAGGGTGGCCCCGCTGTAGCCCTCGTCGATGAAGGTCAACGTGTCGAGCAGGACCAACTCATCGGCCGCGATCCGGTCGCGCAGCGCCGCCAGTTGGCTGGCGATGGTGTGGGCTGTGGCTTGCTGCTCGGAGGAGACACGCGCATAGAGCGCCGTTTGCACGTCGCTCATGTCCCTGTCCTGTCAACAGGCTGCGGCAGAACCTGGTCCTGCGCTGCCGCGGGGCATGCCGCACCGCCCACCGCCCGTCGGCGGCGCGGCAGCACCTGCTCGTAGGCCGTGGTCAGGCAGGAGGCGGCCAACCGACTCTCTTCGAAGCTCACGCGGATGGCCAGCGTCGCCCGGACCCGCCGGGGCGAGGTTGCTCCCAAAACACCCTCGTTCATGCGCCTCTGTGCCTCCGAAATGTTACCCAACATCTGCAGCCCTCGGCTGCCCTGTCTGTCGTCATCTGCTCCTCCTCACTCGTGCGTGCCCTCAGCGCGCGCAGACCGGCGCTGAGCGACCGGTGCGCCAGCGAACCCGCTGCCATACCGCGGGCGCAACTCAGCCCGCAGGATGGCTACCGTGAACTCTAGTACATGTGGGCTGAAATAGGGTAACAGTAGGTGGTATACTTGAGGGAGGGAAGAGGCACAACGCCGAGAAGAGGAGGGGAGCATGCCGGGGCCAAAGCCAACGATAGTAAGCGTGACGCCTGAGGAGCGGGGGGAGTTGGAACGCCTGGTGCGCGCCCACGGCACAGCGCAGCAGGTGGCCCTGCGGGCGCAGATCATCCTGGCGGCTGGTACGGGGCTGAGCACGGTGGAGGTCAGCGCACGGGTGGGGCTCTCGCGCAAAGCGGTGCGGCTGTGGCGCGACCGCTGGGCCAGCGTGGCGGCGGTGCCGGTGCAGGAGCTGAGCATCGCGGACCGCTTGGCCGACGCGCCGCGGCCGGGGGCTCCAGCGCGCATCGGAGCGGAGCAGGTCTGCGCGATCATGGCGCTGGCGTGTGAAGCGCCCGCCCAGTCGGGCCGACCCATCAGCCAGTGGACCGCGCGGGAGGTCGCGGCCGAGATCACCGGGCGGGGCATCGTGGAGACCATCTCGCCCCGGCATGCGGCGCGGCTCCTGAAAAGGGGGATCTTCAACCCCACCTGGTCCGCTACTGGCTGACTCCTGCGCAGGACGAGGACTTCGCCTCAAAAGTCGAGGAGATCTGCACCCTCTACCGCACGGCCCCCACGTTGGCCCGGCGCGGGGAGCGGGTGCTGAGCACCGATGAACTGACCGGTGTCCAGGCCCTCGAACGGGCGCACCCAGGCCTGCCGCTGGCCTCGGGCAAGGTGGAGCGGCGTGAGTTTGAGTACATTCGGCATGGGACCACCTCCTTTATCCTCAATCGTGACGTGGTCAGCGGGCAGATTGTGGCTCCCTCCTGTGGGCCGACCCGCACCGCCGCCGACTTCCGGGACCACATCGCGCAGACCGTGGCCACCGACCCCACCGCGACGCGCTGGCATTTCGTCGTGGACAACCTCAACATCCATAAATCAACTCTGCTGGTGCGCTACGTGGCCGACCTCTGTGGCTGCACCGAGGACCTCGGCGTGCCCGGCAAGCAGGGCATCCTGCGGACGCGGCACACCCGCGCGGCGTTCTTGAACGATGCCACTCATCGCATTGTCTTCCATTACACACCCAAACACGCCTCCTGGATGAACCAGATCGAGATCTGGCTCTCCATTCTGACGCGCAAGCTGCTCCGCCGTGGCACCTTCACCTCACTGGAGGACCTCACGGCGCAGGTGTTCGCCTTCATTGCCTACTACAACCGCACCATGGCCAAGCCCTTTAAGTGGACCTATCAGGGCAAGCCCCTCACTGCCTAACTGTAACCCTTTTTGCGCCTAACTGTACTAGCGCCTTTTTTGCACTATTGTGGGAGGGGTGAACACACCGCCTTGTGGCACGCCACTCAGGGTGCGCTGATAACGCCAGTCCTCCATGTAGCCGGCGTCCAGCAACCCCTTGATCAGGCGCAAGAAGCGCTGGTCGGGGATGCTCTCGGCTAGGATCGCCAGCAGCAGGGCATGATCGACATGATCATAGGCCCCTTTGATGTCGCCCTCGATGAACCACGTCGTGCCGTGCCATTCCTGGGAGAGCGTGTCGAGGGTGGTGTAACACCCCCGACCCGGACGGAACCCGTGGGACTGATCGGCAAACCCAGGCTCGTACTACGCTTCCAGCAGGGAGCGGATGACCTCCTGAAGTAGTTTGTCCGACCAGGTGGGCAGACCCAAGGGGCGTTTCTTGGTCGAGCCTTTCTTCTCGATGTACACGCGCCGCACCGGGGTCCAGCGATAGCGCTCTTGGCGGAGCGCCGCGATGATGGCCTGGATGGTGGCCAGGCTCATCCCATCCACGGTGTCCTTGGTCACTCCTGGGGTGAGCGCCCCGTCATTCCGATAGAGGCGCCCGTAGGCACGCAGATAGAGGTCTGGATTGTACAAGCACCGATACAGACGGGTGAGCGGCAGTCTCCTCGTGCCGCGATCATGGATGATCTTCAGGAGGTCTTCGGCTCTCTGCATTGCGCATACCTCTTTCCTTCTGTTGATCCAAGACACCTGTGTCCCTTCGCCCTGTGAGCAGCTCTCCTGCTCTCCCTGGTGGCGCGTCACTGCCACGACTACTACGAACACTCCGTCACCCTAGGGCTCGCGCCCCGTAGGTGATCCCGCATTCCCCTTGCGCTAGACGTATCGAGCGTGACGTAGGCGGCCTGTCCGTCTCCTTGAGTGAGCTGGTTGCTCACCGCCCACCAGCCGGAAGATTGGGGCGACGCAACTCGGAATCGCCTGATGCTGGTGGCTCCGCTGTAGACGTTGTCTCGGAGGATGTGACGGTTCCATCGCTGGAGACTCGACTTGAAGCAGTGTGGCTTTCGCCCTATCACGCGGGTCTTGCACGACGACGCCTTCAACGCCTTCTCTGCGTCTCGTGCTTTCCCACCATGCTACTTTCCCCTCCCGCTTTCGCGTTTAGGTGGGGTGGGTGACCCGGAGGTTGTCTCTTCCGTACCTCCCTTCCTTGCAGGAAGAATCTAGCGCCGAGTGATGCGGCGCACAGTTAGCCCCTCATCCGGCTCCTCGACAGTAGGGCTCTTGTCATGAGTACCTCCCTGCCGCGTAGTCGGCGGCGGTTTTCTGGTCGTGGCAGTGGCGGTGCAAGAGACGCAGATTGGTGAGATCAGCGGTCCCGTTGGGATCACTGTGGTCGGTCTCGATCTGGCTCAGGTCCGTGAACAGCAGTCCACACCAAGCGCAGGCCCCACCCTGCCGCTGGAGAAGAACGGCTGTTCTTCCCGTGCGCAGGGGGTGGTGCCGCAGACGCTGTCCCCAGTACAGGAGGTCGCCATCAAAGGGGCTGGCGTGGCCCCGGACTTTCACGTGGCGTTGGATGCGCGTGTGGAGGTGTTTGGCCAGCGCCGCGCCCTCTGGCGGGGCAAACCGCCAATGGTCGGCACCAACCGTGCGCCACTACTTGCGCATGATCCAGCGTCCGTTCTTGTTCCGGTGCCGTCGCGTCGCCCAGCGCAGCAGCAACGGGAACATCCGATTATCCAGGGCGTTGTAGGTGGCCTTGGCCACCACGCCGCGGTAATAGCGCGACCAGCCCTGGATGACCCTGTTCAAGCGGGTGATCAGGACGCTCTGGCTGAGCATCTTGCCGCCGGTGACGATGCTGCGGAGATCGGCATAGTGCCGCTGTGTGGCGTCTTTACTGGGGGTGATGAGCGCCTTGAAGCCAGAGGGTGTGCCGTTGCGCCCCTTCCGAGACTTATACTTGCTCACCCGGTACTGGCGTACCGTGAACCCCAAGAAGGCGAAGCCGGGCGCTTCGCTACCGAGGGGATCCAACGTATGCACAATGCGCGTTTTGCTTGGCTTCAAGGTCAGTCCCATGTCGGCCAGCCAGGCCTCAACAACACTCTTTGCTTTGTCGATCACTGCTTGGTTAGGATGCAGCACCACGAAGGTTAGCGCGCATAAGCGCCGGGTCAACAGGCGAGCAAGGGGAGGACCTGCCGCTGCTGCCAGTAGCGCGCCCAGCCACCGTTGAGCAGCAGCGTGCGTAGCGCGGCTAGCGCATCGCTCGTCTCGTCACTCCAATGGCGTCCCGCTCCCTTCTGCCGGCGGGCCACCAGGAGATCGTTGAGCTTCTCCGTGTGCCCGCTGCCGATATACTGGCGCGTCGTGTATCGCTGCCGATAGTTGGGCAGAAACTCCCGTCGGGCGCGCAGGTAGGCCAGCAACTCCTCCAGCTTCTCGGTGTTCCTGGCCTGTGGCCGGTAGGTCTCCAGGTAGGCACAGGCACCATCCACATCTCCCCGCCACAGGCGCCGCTGCACCTGCAGGAGAAAGCGCTCTTTGGCTAGGTGCCCATGACAGATGCGGCTGCCCAACTCGGCGCATTTCTGCCGCAAATGCCACCAGTCCAAGATCATCATGGTGGCTGGTACCGGTGCCACCAGTGTCCGAAAGAACGTACGGATCCAGCGGGCGCCATCGGCGAGCAGGAGCAGGGAGTGCCCTGGACCGATACTCAGCAGCGTGAGCACGCGCAGGGTCTGTAGGAACGCGTCCCCGGTCCCGCTCAGACAGCGGGTGCCCTCCGCCGTGGTGAGGCGGGCGGTGCGGATCTCCCCGAACTGGTGGGCCTGCGGCGTCCGCGTCACCATGGCGTCAATCGTGAGCAGCACCTGGTCTGGCTCCAGGGTAGGGCCGAGATGGCGCAGGTGCTCCAGCGTGAGCGTGGCCTCCTGACGGCGGGCGTCCAGCACCCGCTCCCAATCGGCCTGTCTGATGCCCTGGGGAGGGCGTTCGGCCCCCGCAGCCAGCGCCAGGTCCACCGCTGCGCTCAGCTCTTTGGGCCAACCGGCCCGTCGCCGCAGAGCTGTGAGGGGCGCCAGCTGGGGCTGGAGCGTCGCCAGGTCGTCCCGCTGTGCCAGGGCGGCCACCTCCGCCTGCTCGGCCTGGCGGATGATCTGACCATGGGTGCGCACCAGACTGCGGATCGTCGTGGCGGAGAGTATCTGCTCCTCGTGCGTCTGCCAGCCCAGGAGACGCGCCACCGGCTCAAAGGAGAGGTCTTGGGGCAACAGGCAGGCCACTTCCTGGAGTCCGCGGGTGATGATCATCACCCCGTGGGGCGGCAGCACAGCGTTGCCGGGCAGCGTGTGCCTCTGGGTGTGCGGATCAACGCAGACCTGCCGGCTCAGGTGCAGGAGGCCAAAGCGGCTGGACACCGTGACCGCCTCCTGGCCGTCCTGCTGGACACGAGCGGGAGCCACCTGCGCGCAGTGCTGGGCCACCAACGCCGCATCGATCTGGTCCCACTGCGCATGCAACAGACGCCGGAGAATGGTCGTGCCGATCTCCTGTGTGGCTGCCTCCAATGCGTCCAGGGCTGTTTCGGGCTGCAGGGTCGCCACATCAGGTGTGGCCAGATCGAAGCAGGCTAGTTCGCTCATGAGATCAGGGGTGCCGTCGTCTACCTGGCAGATGAGCACGCGGATATGGCGCATGAGGCGTCTCCTTACTCTACGGAGGGGAATGTGTCCCGATGCTACCACGGTCGAATGCGGCCCGGTGTCGCGGTGCGCAGCGCGCCGCTCTACTTGTCCCGGCGCTTATGCGCGCTAACCTACTGTGTGGACCGCGACTTTGGGCCGTTCTTCCTGAAGTTCTGCTCGTACTTCCCGTACAATGCCAAGCTGTGTCTCAACGGGCATGAGTATCTCAAGCGTCAGTTGACCAAGGAGGGGATCGCCTATGAGGCCGCCGACAACAGCATCATCTCCTGTGCGGATCCAGCGCGCCTGCAGGCGCTCGCTACGGAACTTATCGCTCCCCGGATTGAGGGGTTGCTGCGTAAATGGTTGGCCCGGTTGCCCCATCCCTTCACCGCAGAAGACCGGGCGGCGGGCTATCGCTATGACCTCTCCATTCTGCAAGCCGAGTTTGCCCTGACCCAGGTGCTCGACCGTCCCGTCACGGGGCGTCTGCTCTTTGAGGAGATCATCCGGGAGACCCTTGATCTGGGCCGCCCCAGCCAGGTGCAGCTGATCTTCGACCGGCGGGTGACCAAGCGCACCCCGGGCCGCTTCCGCACCCGCGTGGTCACCCAAGGTGTGGTGCCCTCGCTCTACGTGGACTACAAGAAGACGCGGATCAAGCAATACCACAAGGAAGGCCGCGCCTTGCGTACCGAGACCACCATCAACGACACCCGCGATTTCGCTATCGGCAAGCGGTTGAGCAATCTGCCCGCGCTGCGGGCCGTCGGCTTCGCGGCCAATCGACGTCTCCTGGACGTCCAACAGCTCAGCCACGACTGCCTCATCGGCGATGAGGCCTTCACGCAGGTGACCCGTCCGCAGGTCATCGACGGCCAACGTGTCCCCGCCTTGCCTTTCGGCACGCCCCGCGTACACGCCCTCTTCAGCGTCGTGGTCCTCTACTGTCTCCAACCGCAGGGGTTCGCCAGCAAGGATCTGCGGGAGCATCTTGCTCCTCTGCTGGGCGTCGCTCCCAGCACCATCACCCCCGGCCGGATGACCTATGACCTGCGCCGCCTGCGGCTGCACGGGTTGATTGAGCGTGTCCCGGGGACCCACCGCTACCGCGTCACCCGCCACGGCTTGCGGACGGCCCTGTTCTTCACCCGTGTCTACGCCCGCATTCTGCGCCCTGGCTTGGCGCGCCTCGCCCCCACGAGTCCGCCGGGCGATCCCACGCTCCGTCCCTACTTGGACAAGCTTGAGAAGGCGATCGACCGCTGGGTCGAGCAGACCAAGGTGGCGGCGTGAAAACTTGACGCAATCACATCATGTTCGCCCGTATTAGGAATCTAGGAACCTCTGCGCTGTTATTGCTTCCATCATCTTACCGCAGGCGGCGAAACACAGAAGACCCGTGGGAAGGAAGAAGAGGCAGGGGACGAGATGACTCGTGTCAGGGTTCAACGGGCTAAGAAGAGGGAGAGGATACCCGTTGAGGGGGCCAACAAGAGCATAGGGACTTAAAGCGAGCCCCCACCCGATCCTCTTTATCCCCTGCCCCACGCCTGGTGTTACGCGCTGCAATGCGCCGCTGTGCGGAAAGATTGTCATACGCACGCCCCTCGCGTGTCCCCATAGCCCGAAGGCACCAAGCAGCAGCAGAGCATTCAGATACAGAAGATGCCCATCCCATGCCCAGGGATGGCTTATAACCACGTACATCAGGAGCAACGTCCCAAGGAAGCACAGTGCGGCAAGGCTATAGATGATGTGCGGAACTGAGAGCGTCAGGATGATCGTGGAGTTCCTTGGCAGAATGCTCCTATCCAGGTTGGTCTGCCGTCTCGTTGCTGCTGCTCTCTCCTTGCGTGCGAGCACCGGCTGCCCCTCGACAGTATATGGCCTGGCGACCGCCGGCTCCTCGTTCTGGCATCCCACCTCCAGTTGCTCTGCCATGCTCTGCCCTCCTATGAGCCTATACGGCTTTGATGAATACGCTGTCAACGGTCAAAGGTGCTGCTGGGGTACACCATGCCCACACAGTAGGCAGCCTTAGTGTGCTTCCAGCAAGCAGCCTTGGCACGTCTTGAGGACGCCGAACGGTCAGGGGCCGCAGCACATGAGCAGCGCGACAGGACGCTAGCGGTCCGTTAATGCTCATAGTTGCGGCCTTTGGCCCCTAGAGGATAGTCCGGTCGAGCCACGGCGACGATCTATTGGCTTGTGACGGATGCACGGCCACTCCCGCTACAGGCCCCACCAATAATCGACGGCCTGGAACTGGTCGGTGAAGGTATTACACCCACTGCCACTGCTGTAGTATTGGTTGTTGTGCGCGCCCGACTTTGGGAATGCCGTTTGCGAGGCCGCCGCTGCATAGGCTCCAACGATTCCGTCGCACCAGCCCCCGTTAAAGTTATCGTGCTGGTGCCCACCACCGTCGTAGATATTGGAGGCATTGTGTGAGTAGACAGGATGCCCGCTTACCTTGATGTACTCGGACCACCCCACCCCCCAGGCGTTGCCGCAGCTATCGGTGTTATAGGTGATATTCGCGTGGATGGTTGGGTAAGGGCTGCCGATGCCGGTTAGTTGGATCTCACGAGGGATGGTAACAGGACTGTTTGCAGTGCATGTTCGTGAGTGAATCCTGGCAAGCCCAGCCAAGGTTGGCCTGGATCTGGTTGCTACATGCTTGTTATGGACCAACAGGGCCGCAGCTTCCACAAATGCGTCTAGCTCTGCCTGACTCGCATCGGCGTGTACGGAAGGCCGATGCTCAGCCTGGGCAGTCGCCACGGGAACATGATAGACGTGGAGAACCACCCACGATCCTGCTGGGCAGGTCGTCACACCATCGGTCGTGCAGGGGTTTTGAGCAGTCACGTCATCCACTACCCACACTCTCCCATTCAGGGATTGAGCGTGTGCTGCAGGCGGCATGACACCCACGATGCTGACCAGTGCCACTGCAAGTAAGGTGACCAGGATGCGCGCTAGATCTGGCCGTGACATGGATAGTCTCCTCTCGTTGTGAAGCAGCAATCTTCCTGTGTTAGCGGTTGGCTTGCGCCAAGCGGTGTGCCACACTCTTAATATGGCTGTAGGCAACATCAATGGGTCCTTTCCTCGTTCTAGTACATAGGGCTACATCTTGATCAGGGGTAGCCTGTGGGCAGCCCGCCAAGGCCTGTGGGCGCTGTGCTAATCAGGCTGGATGCGCCAAGCAACCGCGCCGGGCCTCGGGGTGAGCGCCTCACTATGCTGACTTTCCGGCTTCTGCAGCGACAGGAAGCCGAATCCAGCCCCAGAGTAGCAGAGCGGAACCTGCGCGTCTTGTCCGCCAGTCTCGCCGCCAACTGCCACGTGGCAGTGGACTGGCGGTAGCGGCCGCCGCTGTCGCTGGTGTCCACGTTCCCATGCGCCCCGGGCGGGCTCCTTGTCCCTGTGCGTCTGCCGGTCATTGGCCCTATTTCCCTCGTGATCTTTCCTCCTCTCTTAACTCCACCCACCGTTCACAGGGCCTACACTACCACAGCCAGCCGTGCAGCACATCCGTAGAAACACGCACGTGGAAACACCTACTGCCGTCCTCGTCGTAAGCAGATACAGGAGAGCACTAGGTGTTTCCACGTATTGACAGGGATCGCTACGGAGCGTAGGATCGTCTTACCCGCACGGACGACCGCCACACTGGAAGCCGTGTCGGATCACGAACCCAGAAAGGAGACAGACCGATGCGCCTGCACCTGATCATGGAGACCGTGGAGCGCCTGCGGCGCGACCAGGCTTTTCGGAGGAGCGTCGCACAGGACCCCCACGTGGCCCTGGCCGCGGCCGGTTTCACCCGCGACGAGCGTCTGGCCCTGGGGGCGATAAGCCAGCACGCGGGGGCCGCCGCGCTCTCAGGCGGCCCCATCCAGTGGTAGCAGAGCTCTCACCTGAGCACGTATCGGCGTGTTTCAGTGGGGAGCTGCGTGCGCTCGTGATGCAGCAGCCGTGGCCAGCCGACTATGCCGGCCTCGTCGAGCAGGCGCTGCTGCCCCCTTCTCCCGCACAGCACCTGAGCCCTGGGATCGCGCGCTGGCCTGCGCTGGTGCTCGCCTGTGCCACCGCTTGTGGGCATGTGGGGAGGGTGGCTGAGCAGACAGCGATGGCCGCGGCGCTGCTCATGGCCGCGTTGGATGTGTTCGACGACGTGGAAGATGGGGAGCTGGCCCCCGGCGTCGCTCCGGAGGTGCTGGTCAACGTGGGCACCGGTCTGTTGCTGCTCTTCCATCAGGTCTGTGCCCGGCCCTCATTGCGGGCCGTGCCTTCGCCTGGCCTAGAGGTGCTGGTGGACGCCGCGTTGCGCGCGTGCGGAGGCCAGCACCGTGACCTGAGCACCACGGCGGATGCGCGGACAATGAGCCCCGAGGTCGCTGTCGCCATTAGCGCCGCCAAGTCGGCCTCCCTCGTCGCGGCGCTGTGCCGCGTGGGCGCGCTGGCCGGGGGCGCCCGTGGACTGGCGCTGGCGCGCTATGCCGCGTTTGGCCACCACCTGGGTCTGGCCGCGCAGCTGGCCAACGATCTGGCCGCCGCGCAAGAGGCGGCGGGAACCAAGAGCGATCGTGCCCGGCGCCGTCCAACGCTCCCCTTGGTCTATGCCGTCCAGCGCCCTCATGATCCGTGTGCGGGCACGCAGAGCGGGATCGCGGAGGTGGCGCTGATGGCCACGTGGGTCGTGGGCCAGACCCACCGTCTGCGCGCCCTGCGGGTGCTGGCCTCTCTCGAGCGCACGCAGGGCGGAGCACGCGCGTGGCTGGAGCCCTTCCTGCCTGAGATGACCGGCGCTCATGCTCCTGGCTAGAGTGGCGCGCCGCCAGCATCTCCCACCCCAACTCGGTCTTCTGACAAGCCTGAGGGGCTGGCACTGGGGCGCACGTGAGCGCCGTTGGGCAGCACCAGTGCTGTGCAGCAGTATCTATGCACTGGTGCTGCTCTTCAGCGCGCTCGCCGCAGCGCATGATCGCGCCCAGCTCGGGCCGCTCACCCTCACTCCCGGGCACGGTGGCTGGCATGTGACGTGGCTGTGGCCGGGCAGTGTGGCCTGGGATCTTGGGCTGCGTGCGGGAGACCTCGTGCAGGTGCCTGGCGGGGCTGGGACCCCTACCGAGAGAGCGCTGCGCAGCGCGCCTATCTTGCTGGTGCGGACACCCGAAGGACGGCTGTTCCCTCTCGATCTGGCGGCCCAGGCGTCTGCGGCCCAGGGGAACGCGTCCACCCTGGGGCTGGGCGTGCTTTTCTCCCTGCTGGCCCTGTTTGTCTTCACGCGGGCACTGGACCGCCCGGCCGCGCGGGCGTTCTTTGTCCTCTTCGCCAGCGCCGGCGTGGCGCTCACGCTGATGTGGCCCGCCGCGCTGGGGCAACCCTGGGCTGTGGCCCTGGAGTTCGTCGTGGTCGCCCTCTTTGGGAGTGCCTGGGCCAACTTCTTCCTCATCTTCCCCCAGCGTGCCCACCCTGCTGTCCCGCTCCGGTTCGTCGTGCTCGCCCTTCCCGTGGGTGCCGTTGTGGTCCTGTACGCCACGGCGCTCGTGGTCGATGCGGCCTGGTACGACAGCGTCCGGGGGCTCCGGGGCCTCGTGGTCCTCGGGGGCATCGGCACCGGGTGTGCCCAGTTGATTGTCGGCTTGTGGCGGAGCCAGGCAGGAGATGAGCGCCGTCTGCTGGCTGTGCTGGCGCTCGGCACCGTGGCCGGCATCACGCCGTTTCTGCTCTGGACACTGATCCCCAGTATCCTGGGCCACCCTTCCCTCATTCCGGCGTATGTGAGTGTTCTCCCACTCGCTCTGCTCCCGCTCTGCTTTGGATATGCGCTCCTCCGCCATCACCTCTTTGGAACGACGCTGCGCGTCCGTCGGGTGCTGGCGCGGCTTGGCTGCAAGGTAGCCCTGGTGAGTGTCACGCTGCTGCTGATGCACATGGTGGCGGACTGGCGCCTTCTCCCCCTCGACCGCAGCGCGCTGGCGGTCGGCGGGGCAGGCATCGGGCTGCTCGTGGCCGTGATCATTCCCCACACATGGCGGCATCTGGACCGCTTCCTGTTTGCCGATCTCTATGATGAGCGCCACACGTTGCACGACCTGACCACCGCGCTAGCCCGGTCGCACGCTCCCCACCAGATGGGAAGCCTCCTCTGCGAACGCCTGGCCGTGGCCCTGGCCACGCACTTTGTGACCATCGTGCTCCCCACCACAGCTGCCTCGCTCACGATCTTGGCCGCCTCGGCCCCGCTCGAAGACAGCGGCACCAGTGCCCTGGTTGATGAGGCGACGATGGTGGCGGCCGCCGATCCCGTGGCCCCGCGACGGGGTACCGCTGGCCCCGTGGCGCTATGGGTGCCGCTACGCACCGATGGCCGGCTCTATGGCCTGCTGGCGCTGGGACCGAAGCGCAATGGCGAGCCCTTCACCGGTGCCCATCAGCACCTGCTATGCACCATCGCCGGCACCGCCGCCGCGGCGCTTCATAGCGCGGAGCTGACCGCGCAACTGCGGTTGCGTGCCGCCCAACTCAGTCACCTCAACCAGCAGCTGACCGGCGCGCACGAGCAGGAACGCCGCGCCCTGGCCCGTGATCTGCATGACGGGCCGCTGCAGCGCCTGACGTTCGTCGCCCATCTGCTCGACACGGCGGAGACCACCGCCATAGGCAGCACTCTTCACCAGCAAAGCCTGGCCGCGATTGCGGAGCTACGCACCCTTTGTCACACCCTGCGCACCAGTGTGCTGGACGACCTGGGGCTGGCTGAGGCGGTGGAGGCTCTAGTCGAGGAGGCGCGCCCCCAGACCACGGCCACGCTCGCGTTCGCCGTCGATGACGCGGTCCGCGTGACGCGCTTCTGCCCCACGGCGGAAAGCGCCCTCTACCGTGTGGCCCAGGAGGCGCTGACCAACTGTCTACGGCATGCCGAGGCCAGCGCGATCGCGGTGCAGCTCGCGCTGGTCAGCGAGCTGCCGTGTCGCCGTCTGCGGCTCGTGATCACGGATCAAGGCCGTGGGTTCGTCGCGCCAGCGAACGCGCTCACCCTGACCAGCAGCGGGCACTTTGGCCTGGCCGGCATGACGGAGCGCGTCCAGGGCCTGGGCGGTCACCTCACGATCCAGTCGGCAGCCGGCGAGGGCACCGAGGTTGTCGCCGAGGTCCCACTCGCTGGGGAAGGGATCTCTGATGAGGGGGCCTGAGCAGAGCGCGCACGCCACACGCGTGCTGCTGGTGGACGATCACGTCGTCCTGCGTGACGGCTTGCAGGCCTTGATCACCGCCCAAACGGACATGGAGGTCGTGGGCACGGCCGCCACGGCCGTGGCGGCCGTGCGGCTCTGTGGGGCACTCCAGCCGGACGTCGTGCTCCTGGACATCAAGCTGCCCGATGGCAATGGGATCCAGGTGACCCGCGAGCTGCGCCAGCAGTCCCTCCCCGTGCGCGTCCTGCTGTTGACAGCCTATGCCGCGCCCCAGTACGTGCGGGCAGCGCGGCGCCTGGGGGTCGCGGGCTTCTTGCTGAAGGAGAGCGGCGCCAGTCAGGTCCTGGAGGCGGTGCGCGCCGTCGCCCGCGGGGAGTCGGTGTACAATGTCCAGGCGAGTCTCCCCACCACAGCGCCCGGCCGGCCGGGCGGCGGCGCCCTGCTCGATCCCCTCTCGGACCGTGAGCGTGAGGTGCTGCGCCTGCTGGCCAGCGGGGCGCGGAACGAGACCATCGCCGTCGAGCTGGGCATCTCCCCACGCACGGTGGACGGCCACGTCAGCACCATTCTGGGCAAGCTGGGGGCAAGCTCGCGCGGCGAGGCAGTCACAGCTGCAGAACAGCTGGGGCTGCTGTGACCGGGGTGGACATGGTGTATTCGGCGTTTGAAAGTGGGTTCATGCCGCCTTTTGGTGAAGCAAGCCGCAGGGTAGGCTGAGAGACGGAGGAGCAGACAGCTCCTCGATACTCAAGCACTCTCTAGGTTAGCGCGCATAAGGTCCGGGTCAACAGGCGAGCAAAGGGAGGACCTGGCGGTGTTCCCAGTACCGCGCCCAGCCGCCGTTGAGCAGCAGCGTGCGCAGCGCGGCCAACGCATCACTCGTCTCCTGGCTCCAGTGGCGCCCCGCTCCCTTCTGCCGGCGGGCCACCAGCTGATCGTTGAGCTTCTCCGTGTGCCCGCTGCCGATGTAGCGGCGCGCGATGTACCGCTGCCGATAGTTGGGCAGAAACTCCCGTCGGGCGCGCAGGTAGGCCAGCAACTCCTCCAGCTTCTCGGTGTTGCGGGCCTGGGGCCGGTACGCCTCCAGGTAGGCACAGGCGCCGTCCACGTCCCCCCGCCACAGGCGACGCTGCACCTGCAGGAGGAAGCGCTCTTTGGCCAGGTGCCCATGACAGATGCGGCTGCCCAACTCGGCGCATTTCTGCCGCAGATGCCTGTGCTGGCCGCTTCTCTCATCCGACCCTCCGGCGCGCTGAGCGCAACGCGTCGGATGAGCGGCATGGAACAGGTCCAGGTGGAGACAGCACCGCGTGCATATCCCACCCCTTCCCACCCAGATGGTGCGGGCCCGTCATTGCCGCTCTACAACCCTACCTTGGCAGCCGCGTTGTCCTGGAACAGGCTGCCGGCGCGGATATACTTCCTGACCATGGGCAGGCTCTTATGGCCGGTCTGGGCCATGATCGCCCGCTCGCTGACGCCTGCTTGCGCTGCGGCGGTGGCCAGGCCGGCGCGCAAGGAGTGGCCAGCGTAGAGCGCCGGGTCCAGCCCCGCTCCCACCGCCGCGGCCTTGACCACCTGGGCCACGGCCCAGTCAGAGAGCCGGCCCTGCACCTTACCATGGCGGGTAATGCTCCGGAACAGCGGCCCTGCCGTCAGACCCGCCGCGGCGATCCAGCCGGTGGTTGCGCGCACTGGGCAGGTGGTGGGGTCGGACCCGTAGGGGATGCCCACCGTGCGCCCCGCCCCCTCCTGGTCCGTCTTGGACCGACGCAGGGTGACCACCAGCCCGTCGCCCGTGACGGCAACATCGGCGATGTCGAGGCCAACCAGCTCGGAGCGACGAAAGGCACCGGCGAAGCCCAGGAGCAGCAGGGCGCGGTTCCTCTTTCCTATAGTACTCGTCTGCGGCAGGGCTTGGACCATGCGGCGCAGGTCAGCGGTGACGGCGGCGGTCTTGCCATGTTGGGCAGTGCCCAGGGTCCGCTTGATGCCGGCCCACACCGCACGCACGGCGGGATCCCCCGTCGGGGAGGGATGGCGCTCGGCCTTGTGCGCCTGAGAGATGGTGGTCAGCCGGCGTTGCAGGGTGCTGACCTTGCAGCGCTGTGCGGCATCGGTCAGGTAGAGCAGCACCGTCTGGGGTGTGGCCGGCAGAGCAGGCTGGCCATGGCCGGCGCACCAGGCGCTGAAGTCGGCCCAGTCGGCGCGGTAGGCGCGCTGAGTGTTGGTGGCCCGGCTGAGGCGGGCATAGTCCTGGGCCTGGTCCAGCATGGCGGCGAGCTGGGCAGCCTGTTGTGCCCGCTGGGTCAGTACACCTGTCTCCCCCACCGCTTCTGCTGCGCCCGCATCCTCGCCCGCCCTTGCCGCCTTGGCATCTTCATGCCCCTTCTCCAACCCCACTCCTGTACTCTCTTTCCCCTGCCTCTGCTCCTGTCCCACGTCAGGAGCCGTCTCTGTGGCCACCGCTCCCGGGTCCGCCTGATCCACAGTTCTGCTCCCTCTCCGCCCCGCCCACGGCTCACGCATGCGCGTCTCCCCTCCCCTCCCCTCCTTTTAAGGGTAGGTATGTCAGGCAGCGGCTTCGAGAGAGGGGGGGCGAGTGCCCGTCCAGCCGCGCGCACGGGAGGGCCAGGGCTCAGGGATGAAGCGCCCGAGCGGCAGCGGCTCCCCCTGCAGCAAGGCAGCGAGAATGGTGAGCACGCCCTGGCGGAAACAGCTGAGCAGGCGCGGACGCGTGGCGTGACGGGTGCGCTGACGGGCCACATGCAGCACCGGGAGGTCCGCGATGCTGCTGGCCGGCCGGGTGGCGTCAACTTCTCCCCCGACACTAACGACCCACAGCGTCGCGACGGCCATCGCCAGCCACAGCCGGCTCGCACGCTCGGGATCAGTCATCTTGGTCTGGTGCCACTGCCAGCCACCGCGTTTTGTCTGTTTAAATCCGCATTCGATCCAGAAGCGCAGACTGTACCACGCGACATCGGCGGCCTGCGGCGCAAGATCGGTGACGATGAGCCAAGGATCACGATGGCCCGCACTCCAGGAGGCCAGCAGGGTACAGCGCAAAGGGGCGCTCGCGAAGCAGTCCACCCGTCCCGACCAGGACAGCCCCACCGTGGGAACGAGGCCACGCAACGGGCGAAACCGGCTCTGCCCGAGGCGGCGGTACTGCCCGCCATGGTTGATCCGCAGGAAGGGATGCCACCCCAGCGCGACAATGGCCTGATAGAGCCACGACGCGTAGAGACCGCGATCCGCCAGCACCAGTACGGTCCAGTCGGCAGGCACGCTGGGGCCAAGCAGGGCGAAGAGCCGCTCCCAGTGCGGGCGCCACGCCCCTTTCTCCGTGGCCACCACGAGCACTCCTCTGGCCACGGCGATGAAACACGCGGCGGCCGGGTCAACAGAATCTCATACGAGATCTGCCTGCTCACGACGTTACGTGAGAAAGTCCGGTGCAAAGAGATGTGGGTGGCCGGCGCCGCCCGCTATCGTAATCCTGACGAGGACGTGCCCCAGGATTTCGCGGCGCGGCGAGACGCGTATTGTGATGCGCTGGCGCAGCCGCGTGCGGCCACGCAGTTCGTGGCGCAGGTCCGGCACGCGATGGTCACCGCCCTCGCGGCCTTGGATGCTGGCCTACCACGCAATGCCGCCGTGAAGATTCTGACGTCCAAGAAGGGCAAAGGGCGTCTTGTGCTGACCCCACTCTCCGCCCAACCAGAGCCGCCCAACCTCGGGCGCCTCACTGCCGCCCTTGTGCAGCACTGGCCTATGACCACCCTGCTGGACATCTTGAAGGAAACGGATCTGCGGGTCCACTTTACCGAGGCTTTCCACACGCTGGGGTCGCGCGAAGCGTTAGCTCCGGAGGTCTTGCAACGTCGCTTGCTGCTGTGCTTGCATGGATTAGGCCATTGGTGACAGGTTAAGGTCCAGCGGCTAAGGTCAAGGCCTGGAGTTGAGCAAAACGGGAGGGAGCGACGGTGCGTTTGCGCATAAGAATACCCAGGCGGGTGGCGTGAGCAGCAAGGTAGT
>JAABUM010002938.1_pt1 | contig 21857 bp, 23 predicted proteins | sample 5559161 | NCBI WGS metagenome assembly JAABUM01 (sample SAMN10711868, study PRJNA513369) | rock metagenome | isolation source: Antarctica rocks | place: Antarctica: Victoria Land, Siegfried Peak nord
ATCACCCGGATGGCCTACGGATTCAAGTCACCCCACGCACTCATCGCCCTCGCCCTACTCAGCCTCGGCGTCCACAGACCCACCCTGCCAAACCGAAAATGACCCACGGAAGAGTCAGGAGAGCCCTTTTACCTGAGACGGACTACTCCGTCCGCCCCTTCGCAGCCTTCGTGCTGGACTAGACAGGAGCCGCGTTGTCACGATCTGATAGCGCGTGTACTCAGCTGCGGGGACCCGAGCCCAAACCGGTCTAGAGCGTGGCTCATGAGCGAGCGTCCGGACCCGTCCCAGCGCCTACCTACCGATTCGTAACGAGGAGTTGGGCGCGGCATGTCGCGGGCATCGTCCTCAGCCACGTATCGAGGGCATGAGGCTATGCAACCCACCCGTGAGCGTGCGTTCGTGCGCACAGGAACCAGCCGTGGTGTCCACGTCGTTCTCCTTCCCACACAAGGGATCGGCTAGAGGTCCTCGGCGTTTGCACGCCGGGGCTCTGGCCGTTGGTGAGGATGAGCTGCGCTCCCACCTCGACCCTGTCAAACGCCGATTCCGTTGCAAGACAATGGATTACCAAGGATCCTGTGTTCTGAATCGGACATCTGGCGACTGCTGAGCACGAAAACTCGAAGGTAACGATCTGGTCTCCGGCGGCTAGTCAGCGACCCTCTCGTTGAGCGAACGCACGGTAGGCATCACAGGCGGTGCGCATATCAGTGCGCAGAGACTCCAATCGGCGAACCGACTCCCGACGCTGAGCCACGGCCTCCTCCTCCTGCGTCTTCAGGCCGTCCTTGCGACCGGCGCTGTCGACGAGGCCAGCCCATCGTCTTTGGTGCTGGCGGGGTCTTTGCCGGGCACGGGCGGCTGGCACCAGGTAGGTCAGCCTTTAGCGACCACGTGGACGTGGAAGATGACGCCCTCGGCCCGGGTACGCAGCCAGCGGCGAATGCGACGGTGCCCACCACGGCCACGTCACAAGCGTGGCTCGCTGGCCTGCAGCGAGGCTCGCGGCTTGGATGTCGACCGCTCCACCACCTGATGCGTCCCGGCGCCCAGGGAGCCGCCGGGGCACCACACCTAGGGAGACAATCGGCCAGCCACTGATCAAGCCAGAACCGGGGCCGACGTCTTCTCGTTCGTGCAGCCTTTCGACGGCTTCTACGCGGTCCCCACCGGGGCTGGCGGTAACGAAGCCGCCTCGGGCGGGTCACGACAAGGGACAGCCGTCTCGTGAGCTGCTCGCGTCACACAGGGGGCGTGGCGGAGAGGTTGCGGTAGACGGTTGCCCGGGACACGCCGAGCACTTTGGCGATCTCAGAGACGTTGTGATGGCCATCCGCGTGCAGTCGTTGTGCGACCGCCACCCGATCGGGAGACAGTTTCGGTTTCCGGCCCGGCACTTTGCCTCTCGCCCGGGCGGCGGCCAGACCGGCCTGCGTGCGATCCACGATCAGGTCCCGCTCGAACTCGGCCAGCGCGGCGAAGAGGTGGAACACGAGGCGACCTGTCGACGTGGTCGTGTCGATGGACTCGTGCAGGGACCGGAAGCCGATTCCGCGCTCCTGGAAGCCGGACACCGTGTCAACGAGGTGTCGCAGGGACCGGCCCAGCCTGTCTAGGCGCCAGACGACGATGATGTCACCGGTGCGGGCGTAGTCCATGCAGGCCGCCAACTGGGGCCGGTCGGTGCGGGTGCCAGAGGCGTGGTCCGTGAAGACGCGGGTACAGCCGACCTCCTTCAGGGCGTCGACCTGCAGGTCGGGGTTCTGATCCCAAGTCGACACGCGGGCGTAACCGATGAGATCGCCGGATCGAGTGCTCGCTGCTGCCATACCCGCAAGTGTCTCACAATCCGTCGACTCTTCAGGTTATGCGACACATATTTCGCACACGGGTTTCGGACGCCCATGCCGGTTCGACCTGGCGGCCTTTCTCGGGTGTGCGATACCGACCGGTTTCGGACACGCCCTCCGAAGAATCCCGAACTGCGGCTTGTGCTCGACCCAGTCGACGACTCCGCTGAAGTGGTCCCGGACTGCCCGAAGCGGCTGAGTGTTGATGGACACAACTGCGGCGCTACGCGGGGATCGGGTCAACCCGGTCGTCTCGCGCGTCTGGGGCATGGTGCCTCGACTCGGTCGGCGCCCCTGGCGCCGTGGATAGCGAAGAGCGCCGCAGCTTCCTCACTCGCCTCGTCCAGGTAGCAGGCTCGAACCACGTCGGGCGCAGCCGTCACGTGCCTCACGCCGGCGAGGACCAGCCGGGCCAAGTCGTCGGCCGTACGCACGCTCGCGACCAAGGGCCGGGTCGGCGCCCCGCTCAGGGCCGCCGCCATCTGGGCGACCAGTGCGTGGCCGTCGACGCCACGGTCGCAGAGTCGACCCAAGTAGGGGGCGATGTACGCCGCCCCGACCGACCAGGCACAGGCCGCCTGGGCGACGGTGTAGACCGCAGTGACCAAAGTCGGCCAGCCTTCGTCAGCGAGCCGCCGGGCTACCACCCAGCCCGTGTGGACCGCGGGCACCTTGACGACGGCACCGAGGTCGCGGATTCGCCGCGCGTCGGCCAGCATCTCCTCGACCGATTCCCCGACGGCCTGAAAGAAGACCTCCTCGGCGCCGGCGTCGAGCCATCTGACGGCCAGCGCTGGGCGGTCGCGGACGCTCCAGCCCGAGCGGGCGAGAATCGTGGGGTTTGTCGTCACACCGCGGACAAGCCCGTCCGAGAGCAACGAGTCGACGTCGTCGAGATCCGCGCTGTCGGCATAGAGACGTAGCGCATCCACAGCCATATTCTGTCACTGTAACCACACGTCCACCCGCTCGGGGGCGAAAGCGCGAGGGAGGGAGCGAGTCGCCTTGGAGGGATCAGTTCGCACGGTGTGCGCAGACCTAAGCCCGGTCGAGCTCGGACCGACGAACTACCATGAGCACGTCTTCCATCGGACGCCGCTGCTTCCGGGGGACGAGCTCACCGACCCGGGCGCCGGTGCCCGCGAGTTGGCCGACCTGCTTCGCACCGGTTTCACAGCGGTCGTCGACGCGACGCCGCTCGGGCTCGGCCGGCAGTCGGCGCAGCTCCCGAGCACGGCGCGGCGGGGAGGGGTCCAGGTGGTGGCGACGACCGGTCGGCACCGCGAGGCCCACTACGCCGACCAGCCGGGATGGCGAGATGTTGAACTGGACCACTTGACTCGCATCTTCGTGCGCGAGCTCACCGAGGGCATGGCCGTTGACGACGACGAGTACCTGTGCAAGCCGCTCGCGGCGGTCGCGACAGCCCACTTCGAGGACGTGCCGGTGCGAGCGGGGCTCCTCAAGGCCGGCATCGACTACTGGTCCATTTCCAGCGTAGAGCGGGTCACCCTCGACGCCGTCGCGGCGGCACACCGCGTGACAGGCGCGCCGATCATGGTCCACACCGAGCGCTGCACGGGTGCCCACGAGGTGCTCGGCATCCTGCACGACCAAGGGGTAGCCGAGTCCCGGGTATGCCTGGCCCACGCCGACCGCAACCCGGACTCCGGCCTACACGCCGAGTTGGCCTCACGTGGCGCATACCTGGGCCACGACGGGGCCGGACGCGCCCGGGAGTGGCCGGACGCAATCCTGCTCGACTGCCTCGCCGAGATCGCCGCCGCCGGCCACGCCGACAGAGTGCTGCTCGGTAACGACGTCGCTCGCCGGTCGCGCTACCGGGCGTACGGCGGGATGCCTGGACTGGCATACCTGGGCGAACGGTTCGTCCCCCGGGTCCGCCAGCGGCTGGGCGATACTCTCACCGAACAGATCCTCACCAATCCGGGGCGCTGGCTGACCTGGACCTCGGCAGCCGCCGAGGTGGTTGCCGGCCGCCCACCGACGGCATCACGCCAAGGAGACGTTTCATGGGGCGAGTGATTGTCTTCGGATCGCTGAGCCAGGACCTGCGTCTGGCCGTCGAACGGCAACCGCGCTCCGGCGAGACGCTGATGTCAGGTGATATCGAGTACCGGTTCGGGGGCAAGGGTGCCAACCAGGCCGTGGCCGCGGCGCTCGCCGGTGCACACTCCATGCTCATCGGGAAGGTCGGCGACGACCTCCAGGGGCACGAGTACTTCGACCGGCTGGGCCAGTTCGGTGTCGACACCTCACGGATGGGCCTCGAAGCGAGCCGGCCGACAGGGACGGCGATCATCTTCGTCGACGCGGCCGGGGAGAACATGATCGTCGTGGCGCCGGGCGCCAACAGCGCAATGTCGATGGGCGACCTCGCTCAGCTGGAGGACATCAACGGTGACGATGTCCTGCTGATGCCCCTGGAGCTGCCCCACGACGTCGTCGCGGCAGCCGCCAGACACGCCCACGAGCGTGGCGGCCGCGTCATTCTCAACTTGGCGCCATATGCGCCCCTGCCCCAGGACGTCCTCGACCTGGCCGATCCCCTCGTCGTGAACGAGCACGAGGAGGCACTGATGCGCGAGGTCGGTCACACCGCCCTGAACGTTCTGGTGACGTTGGGCTCCCGCGGCTCGCGGTGGGGCGAGGATGTCGTCAAGGCAGAAGTGGCCACAGCGGTCGACACCACCGGCGCGGGCGACGCCTACTGCGGGACGCTCGCGGCGCGACTGTGCCAAGGGGACGACCGGGTTACCGCGATGCGCGCGGCGAGCGCTGCCGCAGCCCGCAACGTAGAGCACCCAGGGGCCCAACCACCGCTTTCTGAGTCGGCCGGAACGAGCGCAGCTGAGGTGGTCCGTTGACCGCTCGCCGGACCCCCCTGCAGATCCGCGACGAGATGCGGGCGCTCGTTAGGAAGCGCTCGCCCGAGCGGATGGCCGACCAGCTCGCGCGGGTTCTCGCGGACGGGATCCGCAAGCAGGGCCTGCGGATCGGCGACCAGCTGCCCGGCGAACACGACCTGTGCCACGACTTCTCCGTCTCGCGGACCGTCGTCCGACAAGCGCTTGGCCAGCTCGAGCAACGAGGCGTCGTCCAGCGCCACAAGGGCAAGGGGACCTTCGTCGGGGACGGGAAGACGGGCGAGACCTTCGTCCACTCCTTGCGTGGCCTCTTTGAGGAGGTGACGAGCCGGGGGGGGCGAGTCCACAGTGACGTACTGCGCTTCGGCTGGGAAAAGGCCGATCCCGAGGTCGCCGCAGCGCTCGACTGCCGGACCCAGACCAGGGTGATCGCCATCGAGCGGCTGCGCTACGTCGACGGCGAGCCGTGGTGCTGGACGACGACCCGGCTACGAGCCGACCTTGCACAGGTGGTCCTCGGCGTCGACCTCGCGGACCGGTCCCTCTATGGTCTCCTCGCCGAGGCGGGGGTGGAGCTCGTCGGTGGCCGCCGCAGCGTGGAGGCCGCCATCGCCGATCCCGTGCTGGCCGAGAGTCTGGGCATTACGGCCAACCCGGCTGTGATGATCCTCAAGAGCATGAGTTTCGACGCGGCGCGGCGCCCGGTTGAGTACTACGTCGCTCACCACCGAGGCGATCGGAGCCGCTTCGAGTTCGAGCTTGAGGCCGAGAAGGCGGTCCACTCCAGCAACGCGAGGTGACAGGCAAGGACAGGTCGGATAACATTTGAATACATCTCGCCGCTCAAGGAGGATCCGTGACCGCCTTCCGCACCCCTCCTGTGGCGCCCTTCGCCGTCGATCTTGACCTACTGAAGGCCTCAGTCTCACTCCAGGGCCCGACCCTGGTACGACGGATGACTGACATGGAGGGCTGCTTCGCCGACGGGAAGGCCTGGCGGCGGGCCGTCGACGACGGCGATCCGGTCGTTTACGAGGTGATCTCGTCCCCGGTGCCTGAGGTCCCCCGAGAGTTGCCCCAGTCGATAACGACGATCCACCCCGGCGACACGGGCGGGGAGCTCTGGATGACCAAGGGTCACCAGCACCCGGATCCCCAGGGCGAGATCTACCTCGGGCTCGCCGGTCGCGGCGGACTAGTCATGTACGACGGGCGAACGGCGAGGTACCTCGAGATGGCCCCTGGTGTGATGGGCTACATCCCTCCGGGATGGGCCCACCGCAGCGTCAACGTCGGCAGCCAGCCCTACAGCTTCCTCGCGGTCTATCCGGGCACCGCCGGACATGACTACGGATGGGTCGTCGAGCACGGTCTCGGCCACCGCGTCCTGCGCGACGGCGACGGGCACCGCCTCGCCGACTACGCGTCGCCCGCCCATTCGAGCTTTCCGTGATCATCGCGCACGACCTGGGTACCACCGGCAACAAGGCATCCCTCCACGACGACTCGGGCCGGCTGCTCCACGCGGTCACGGTTACCTACCCCACCCGGTACGCCGCCGACGGTATCGCCGAGCAGGAGCCGGACCAGTGGTGGCGCGCAGTCCGCGAGGCCACCCACCAACTCGTCGCCATAGGCGGGGGGCACCCGGAGCGAGTTACGGCGATCGGCATGAGCGGTCAGATGATGGGGGCGGTGTTTCTCGACGGCCAGGTGCGCCCCGTCGGGCCGGCCTTGATCTGGGCGGACAATCGCGCGCGCCTCCAGGCCAAGGCTCTCGGCGAACGCGTCGGTGGGGTACGGGCGTACCGGATCCTCGGGCATCGGATCAATGCCACCTACTCGCTGGAGAAGGTGATGTGGGTGCGCGACAACGAGCCGGAGCGGTTCGCCCGAACCCGCCACGTATGCATGGCAAAGGATTACGTCACCTGGCATCTGACGGGCCGGTTGCTCACCGACCGCAGCGACGCATCCGGCACTAACGCGTACGACCAAGATGCCGGGGGCTGGTCGGACGAGGTCCTCGACGCTGGGCGAGTGGACCGCGCACTCTTCCCGGAGATCGTCGAGGCGACGACGGTCGCCGGCACCCTGACCCATGAGGCAGCCGCCGAGTTGGGGCTGCCACGGACCGTCCAGGTTGTGGTCGGCGGCGGCGACGGTCCGATCGCCGCGGTCGGTGCAGGGGTCGTCGAGCCCGGCGCCGGCGCATACGCTTATCTCGGGTCAAGCTCGTGGATCTCGCTGACCTCCGAGGCGCCGCTGCACGACCCGCAGCAGCGCACGATGACGTTCAACCACGTCGTTCCTGGGCTCTATGCGCCGACCGCGACGATGGTTGCGGGGGGCGCCTCCCTGGAGTGGATCAGCGACGTCCTTGAGAGCGGTCGCGAGTCCGGCCGGGTCGGCGCCGCGCTGGAGGGAGCCGCGGATGTCGGCGCGGCGGCAGACGGCCTCTATTTCCTGCCGCACCTCCTCGGTGAGCGCAGTCCCCACTGGAACCCGGAGGCGTCCGGTGCCTTCGTCGGACTCGGCCGACAGCACACCCGAGGGCACCTGGTGCGGGCTGTCCTCGAGGGTGTTGCGCTCAACATGCGCACCAACCTCCTGGCGTTCCTCGAAGCGGGTGCGGAAGTGCCGCACGTCGACGCGATCGGGGGCGGTGCTACCAGCGATGTGTGGCTGCAAGTCATGGCCGACGTCTGGGAGCGACCGGTGCGGCGTCGATCCATCGTGGAGGAGGCGAATAGCCTCGGCGCGGCCGTGACGACGGCCGTTGCCATCGGGGCAGTACCGGACTTTGGCGTGGCGACCCGGCTGTCCGAGGTGACGGCCGAGTTCACCCCGCGTGGTGACATCGACTGGGCCGAACGTCACGAGATCTTCCTGGCTGCATACCGCGCGATGGAGCCCTGGTTCGCCGGCCGGTTCGGACGTCGGGACAGCTCGTCGTGAGCGGCGTGCTTGTCACTTCACGGTCCTTTTCCACGGGCGACGTGGATCTCGTGCAGCGCCTTGCCGACGCGGGACACGCCGTCGTCCGGGGACCGGTCGACCACGACCTCGGCGCGCTGGCACCCCTGCTCACTGACGCGGCCGCTTGGATTGCTGGAACCGCCCCAGTCACCGAGGCGCACCTGGATCTCGCGCCGCGGCTGCGTGTCCTTGCCCGGTACGGCGTCGGCTACGAGGCTGTGGACCTCTCAGCCGCAGCGGTCCGCGGAGTCATCGTGACCAACACTCCCGGCGCCAACTCAAGCGCCGTGGCCGACCACGCCGTCGCGCTCATGCTCGCGGTCCTGCGTCACGTTCCGGCTGGTGACCGCGCTGTGCGCAGCGGTGACTGGTCGGTTCGACGCGGCCGTGAGCTCGGCAGCCATACTGTCGGCATCCTCGGCTTCGGACGGATCGGGCAGCTCGTGGCGCAGCGGCTCAGGGGCTTCGGCAGCCCGGTCCTCGTCGATGACCCGTGGGCTACCGACGAGGCCGTGGCCGCAGCGGGCGCGACCCGCGTTAATGGCTCCGATCTGGCTCGCGACTGCGACCTGGTCACGCTGCACCGGCCCGGAGGTGATGTGGTGGTCGCCGACGGGTGGCTGTCGAGCGCTCGGGCGGGAATCACCCTGGTCAACACGGCCCGCGCCGACCTCGTCGACGAGGCTGCACTGACTGCCGCCCTTCGCGCCGGGGTCGTCGCCGCGTATGCCGCGGACACTCTTGCCGGGGACGTGGCTGGGCATCCGAGCGGGAACGTGGTTGGACGCTCAGCGGGGGGCTCGTCGTCGCGGTCGCCGCTGCTGGCGGCCGACCTCGCCGAGCGTGTCGTGATCACTCCCCACGTGGGAGCGCAGACGGTCGAGGCGATCGACGCGATGGGCGCCCTGTCGGTCGCGGACGTCATCGCCGTGCTCGACGGCCAGCCTCCTGTTCACGCGGTATCGCCTCCCGGACCGCCCCTAGACCGCAAGGAGAGACCTTGACCATGTCGCAGCCGACCAACCTCGACCGACTGACCGAAGTCGGCGTGGTGGCCGTCATTCGGGCCCCCAGCACGCAGGCCGCGCTCCGAGGGGCCGAAGCGCTGGTTCGGGGTGGCATCACAGGTCTGGAGATCACGTACTCCACTCCGGACGCTCCAGCCGTTATCGCGGCGCTGGACGAGGAGTTCGGTGACGCGATTTACCTCGGCGCAGGGACGGTTACCCGCCCGCACCAAGCACGTGAAGCGGCCGACGCTGGAGCCCGGTTCCTGGTCAGCCCTGGGACGATGGCCCAGGTTGTCGAGGCCATGCTCGCGACGGGCAGAGTGGTTCTCCCCGGGGCGCTGACCCCCTCGGAGGTCATGCAATGCGTCACGCTCGGCGCACACGTCGTCAAGATCTTTCCGGCCTCAATCGGCGGACCCGGGTTGCTACGGGCCCTGAAGGGACCCTTTCCCCAGATCCCCATGATGCCGACCGGAGGCGTGTCAGCTGACAACCTCGCAGACTGGTTCGTTGCAGGTGCCATCGCGGTCGGGGCCGGTTCCGAGCTCGTCTCGACACTTGAGCTGGCCGCCGCCGACTGGGACGTCATCACCGGCAAGGCGCGGAGGTTCGCCGCCGCCTTAGCAGCGGCACGCGCGGCCGTGAGCGGACGCAAGGCAGCCTCGGCAGCGGACACCGTCCGTTGACACCCCACGACGCCGAGGGCTACATGGTCTTCGTCGGGGTGAGTACGGGCCAGTCGAGCATCATGCAGATCTATCCGGTCTGGGCGACCCTCCTCGGCCTGCCGACCACCGCGCTGGTCGGTCACGACCTTCCGCTCGACGCGCCACAGGCCGCCTATCGCGACCTCGTCACGCGGATCCGTGACGACCCGCGCTGCTACGGCGGGCTGGTGACGACGCACAAGATGCGGCTATATCGTGCCTGCGCTGACCTCTTCGACGAGATGGACGAATTCGGCCTGGCCGCTGGCGAAGTGTCGTCAATCTCGAAGCAGGGCGGCCGGCTTCGCGGCCACGCGAAGGACGCGGTGACCGCGGGCCTCGCGCTCGAGGAGTTCTGGCCGGCCGACGGCTTCGGCGGGGGAGCCCATGCCGTATGTCTCGGAGCCGGTGGGGCTGGCACGGCCCTGAGCGCATACCTCGCACGGCGGCCCGATCGGCCGGCGCGGATCGTCGTGACCGGCCGCACCCAGCAGGAGCTGGACGAGCTCGCGGCGTTGCACAGCGGTCTCGGCACGCCATCGGGCGTCCTCGACCTCGTGCTCGAGAACTCGCCGGACGGCGCGATCACCGCGCAGCTTCTCGGCGCTGCCCCGCCCGGCTCGCTCGTTGTCAACGCCACCGGCCTCGGCAAGGACCGACCCGGCAGCCCGGTGCCGGCTGGCGCTGCCTTCCCGCATGGAGCGCACGTGTGGGAGTTCAACTACCGGGGGACGCTCGAGTTCCTCCACCAGGCGCAGGCCCGCTCGAGCGTGGACGAGCTCAGCGTCCACGACGGGTGGCGCTACTTCATCCACGGGTGGACGCAGGTGATCGCCAAGGTCTTCGAAATCGACCTCACGGCTGAGCTGGTCAACGAGCTCTCCGAGGCGGCGGTCGCCACGGCCCGCTAACCGCCACGCACGCAGCGGGCGCCACACCCGGCTTAGGGTGCGGCGCCCCTGTTCGTGAGGCCGTTGGCGGCTAAGGCCGACGGGCCAATGCTCGCCGTGTCACTTGTAGAGGACTGCGTCGATCTTCGGGTCCCCGAGGTTCGCCTTGTCGTACCAGTAGGAGCCGGTGTCGATGATCTTCTCGGGCGTCTTACCAGCGATCGCATCGACGGCCGACTGCACGGTGGCCTTACCGATACCGATCGGGTCCTGAGTGATGGCGCCGGCCATGACCCCGGACTTGATCGCGTCGATCTGGGCCTTGCCAGAGTCAAACCCGACGATGACGACCTTGCCGGCCGGCAGGTTGAGCTCCTGGGCGGCGTCGACGATGCCGATAGCCGAGCCCTCGTTCGTGCCGTAAAGACCCTTGAGGTTCGGGTGTGCGGCCACCATGGCTTTGGCGATATCCGCGGACTTCAGGTGGTCGCCATCGCCGTACTGGATATCGACCACCTTGATGTTCGAGTGGCTGGCCTTCATCTCCTCGAGGAAGCCGTCGCGGCGCTCCACACCCGTCGAGTTGATCTGGCTGTGGCCGATCACGCCGACCTCGCCGGCGTCCCCCATGAGCTTGGCCATGTGCTGGGCGGCCAACGCGCCGGCCTTCTTCGAGTCCGTCTTGGAGATGTTCAGGGGATAGGTCGAGCCGTCGCATCCGGCGTCGAACTGCACCACTGGGATCTTGGCAGCCTTTGCGGCGTCCATGAGAGGGACGCAGGCCTTCGGGTCGAGCGCGGCATAGGCGATGGCGTTGGGTTTCTTGTCGATGGCCTCCTGCACCATCTGCAGCTGCTGGTCGACCATGGTCTCGGAGGCCGGGCCGTCGAACGTGATCCGGACGTTCAGCTCCTTGGCCTTTTCTTCGGCGCCCTTCTTGACCGCCTGCCAGAACTGGTGCTGGAAGCCCTTGGAGACCAGGGCGACGTACTTCTGGCCGCCGGCACCGGTGGCAGCTCCTCCGCCGCCCGCCGCCGGGGTCTCGCTGACCGTCCCGCCGCCGCAGGCCGCGGTGGTCAGGACCACGGCCATGGCTGCCGCCCCGACCAGCCTCTTGTAAGTTGGCATATCTCTCCTTTGAACTAGTTGGTGCACGCGAGGTCGCGGGCACGGGAAGGTCAAGCGGTCGCGGTCCGGGACTGGCGCACGGTGTCCGCCCAGACGGCGATGATGATGACGATGCCGACGACGACGTTCTGCCATTCCGACTGGATGGACAAGATGCGCAGGCCGTTGATGAGCACGGACATGATGAGTGCGCCGATGAGCGTGCCGAGGATCGTCCCCCGGCCACCGAGGAGCGACGTCCCGCCGATGATGACTGCGGCGATCGCCTGCAGCTCGTATCCCGAACCGAGTTGGGGCTGGGCGGAGTTCAACCGGGAGGCGATGACGATGCCGGCCGCGCCAGTGAACAGTCCCGCGAGCGTGTAGATCGTGATCTTCCACTTGCGGGTGTCGATCCCGGACAGGCGGGTGGCCTCCTCGTTGGAGCCGATGGCGTAGGTGTACCGACCGAGGATCGTCTTGGAGAGGATGAACCAGGCCACGATGGCGAGGCCGAACAGGATGAGTACGGCGTTCGGGATTCCGGGGATCAGCGCGCCGAGGGCGATGTAGCGGAAGTCGGCCACGGCCGACGTATAGATCGGGCGCACCCCCGAGATCACCAGGGCCAGCCCCTGAGCGATAAGCATCGTGCCCAGCGTCGCGATGAAGGGCGGGAGCCGCAGGAACGAGATAACCACACCGTTGACCAACCCGATGACGGCGCCGGTGAGCAGCCCGACGACGAGAGCGACCGGCATGGGCAAGCCCCAGTCGGTCATCGCCAGGGCGGTCAAGACCGAGCACAACGTCATCCCCGTCCCGATGGACAGGTCGATGCCGCCGGTGATGATGACGAAGGTGGTGCCGAGCGCCAGGATGCCGATGACCGCGGTGGATAGCAAGATCGTTGTGATATTGCTAAACGTGAAGAAGTTGTCGCTCGCAATCGAGAAGAAGACCAGCAGCAGCACGAGGGTACCGAAGGCGAGTCCCTGGTGCAGTTGCCTGCGCAGCGTCTCTCCGGTGACTCGGCGGCTTTTGCGCTCCGCCGATGGCGGCGGCGGCGGCTGAGGGTCGGCCGTCCGTGCGGTCGGGGTGATCTCCTGCGTCATCGCGGGACCTCCTGCCGCGCACCCTGCGTTGCGAGCTCCATGATGTTCTCCTGATTCGCCTCGGCATTGCTCAGTTCGCCCGTGATCCGGCCCTGGGACATCACCACGATGCGGTCGGCCACCCGCAGGACCTCCGACAAGTCTGACGAGATGACGATGACCGACTTGCCCTCCGCGACCAGCTCGCTGAGGAGCTGGTAAATCTCCTCTTTCGCGCCAACGTCGATGCCCCGGGTCGGCTCGTCGAAGATAAGAACGTCGCAGTTGCGGGCCAGCCACTTGGCGACCACGACCTTCTGCTGGTTGCCGCCGGACAAATTCTTCACTGGCGTGCTTAAGTTCGGGGTCTTGATTCGCAGCGTCTTCACGTAGTCACGGGCCTCGGCCCGGCCGGGCCGCGTCTGAACAACTCCCCACGTGGTGAACCGTCGCATGGAGGCGAGAAGGATGTTGAAGTCCACGGGCCGCTCGAGCATCAACCCGTGGCGCTTGCGGTCCTCCGACAGGTAGCCGACGCCGAACCGGACGGCGTCTGCGGGGTGGTTGATGGTGACCGACCGGCCGACGACCAAGACCTCGCCGGCCTCCTTGGGATCAGCGCCGATAATGGCCCGGGCGACCTCGGTGCGGCCGGCGCCCATCAGCCCTGCGAAGCCAAGGATCTCGCCGGGGTAGACCTGGAAGCTGACGTTACGCAGCAGCCTTTTCGTCGACAGGCCCCTGACCTCGAGGCTGGGCACGCTTCGCTCCACGGGACGACGACCTTCGGGACGGGTGTGCCCGGTAAGGTCGCGGCCAACCATCATCGCGATGATGTCTCGCTCGTCTGCCTCCGCCATCGTGCGCGTCCCGATGTACTGGCCGTCGCGCAGCACCGTGACACGATCGGCGATGGCCCGCAGCTCTTCCATCCGGTGCGAGATGTAGACGATGCCGACACCCTTACGTCGGAGGTCACGGATGAGCTCGAAAAGGATCTCCGTCTCCGATGCGCTCAGCGCAGACGTCGGCTCGTCCATGATGAGAACCTTCGTGCTCTCGAAAGACAGCGCCTTGGCGATCTCGACCATCTGCTGTTTGGCGACGGTGAGGTCCCCGACAAGGGCTCGGGGGTTCAGGCTGATGTTGGTGCGCTGTAGAAGCGCCGCCGCCTCCTTATTGAGCGTGGTGTCGTTGCACACCACTCCCGCGCGAGGCTCCCGGCCGAGGTAGATGTTTTGGGCGACGGTCAGGTGCGGGCAGAGGTTCATCTCCTGATGGATGATGCAGATGCCGGCCTCTTGGGCGTCCTTCGGGCTGCGCGGCTGCAGCGGCTGCCCGTCGAGCAAGATCTGGCCCTCGTCCCGACTGTAGATGCCGGAGAGGATCTTCATCAGGGTGGACTTCCCGGCGCCGTTCTCGCCCATGAGCGCGAGCACCTCACCACGGTCGAGCTCGAAGTCGACGCCGTCCAAGGCCTGGACGCCGGGGAAGCCCTTACGGATCCCTTCGACCTTGAGCAGAGTCACGTCACTCCTCGTCCGTAGTAGCCGCTATGGCTGTCGTGGAACAGTGCAGCTCTACCCGCCCGCACCACGTGTCTGGAAATGTATCAAAGTCCACTCGCAGCAGGAAGCACCTGCAGCCATCGGGTTTCGGATTTCCTGGGCCTCGACGTCTCGTAGTGAGGCGTCGTGCCATGGTTACGGACACCGACACCGCAGTCTAGGAGACTCCCATGCTCAAGAACATTGACCCGATCCTCACCGGAGAGCTGCTGCTCCTGCTCGACCGCATGGGCCATGGCGACATCCTGGGCATTGTCGATCGCAACTTCCCTGCCTACCGGTATGACGCCCCGGTCGTCGACATGCGCGGCAGCAACCTCGCGGCGGCGGCTCAGGCCATCCTTCACGTGTTCCCGCTCGACGCCTTCGTCAATTCACCCATCAGGCGGATGGAGATCGACGACAAGCCGGAGGAGATCCATCATGTGAGCGCGACGCTCCAAGAGCTGGCGGACTCCTTGGAGGGGCGGACGGTCCGGGTCGAGGGGGTGGAGCGGTTCGAGTTCTACCGACAGGCGGAACGCGCGTTCGCGTTCGTCCAGACCGGCGAGACCGTCGGCTACAGCTGCTACCTCATGCAGAAAGGTGTCGTGTAGCCTCGCGCGCGCACCACCCATCTGCCCGATTGTCCGGTGTGAGCTCGCGACACGGACCGGCCGTCAGGTCCTGCGCGGCCACGCTCTGCACGGGTCCCCGTTTGCCATCCGAGGACGGCGTCAACGGCTCGATCAGCTCCCACTGGGCATCGGACAGGACCGCAGAACGGGGCATGCCTCAACGATCACAGCCGGCAACGCTCACATTCGGGAGACACGCCCTAGCTCGTAGATCTCCGGCTTGGCACCGACGTCGATGCCCCTCGTCGGCTCGTCCAGCAGGATGACGCGGAGGCGGGTCAGCAGGCATTTCGCGAGGACTACTTTCTGCTGGTTCCCCTCCGACAGCGTCGATACCGTGGTGGCGATGCTGGGCGTCTTGACCCCCAGCTGGCGGATCTGCTCGCTGACCTGGTCGCGTTCGGCCTTGTGTCGGACCCAGCCGAAGTGTGGAAGTCACCCAGTGCGGCCAGACTGGTGTTGAACCTGACCGACTGCCCGAGGACGAGACTCTGCTGCTTGGGGTCCTCAGCGACCAGGACGACCCCGGCGTCGATCGCGGACCTGGGTGAGCGCGGACGATACGGTCGACCATCGAGCAGCATGGTGCTGCTCACCTCGTGGCGCGAGTTTGCGCCGAAATGGCCTCGAGCGTTCGGTGCGTTCGGCGCCCATGAGAGCCGCCAGACCCACCACGTCGCCCCGACGGACATCGTGGTTCATGTGGGTCACGGCGACGCGGCCAGCCCCAGGGTCGGGGGCCACGCCGAGGCCCCGCGCACCTGGAGCCGGACCGGCTCCTCGTCGCCCACCCGCGTTCGCTGCTGCGGCAGCTCGTCGATTGAGCGACCGACCATCGTCGTGATCAGCTCGTTCCTCGAGGTGCCCGCCATCGGTTCCGCACCGATCCAGCTGCCATCCCGGGAAACACCCCGGACAGCACGTTGATGAGCTTGGACTTACCTGCGCCGTTCTCACCCAGCAGGGCGACGGCCTCGCCCCGGCGCAGCGTCAGCGACACCCCCTGAAAGCGCGCACGCCCGGAAAGCTCTTGCCGATCTCCCGCATCTCCCACCAAGGGCGGACCCTCGGCCGCCGCCCGAGCGTCGTCGCTCGTAGGAAATCGATTTCTCACGACAGCGACCCGAGGCGCGTGTCTCGGGGCCTGTCCGCCCGTCGGGTCACGTCGTCTGGTCGCTCGATCTCGCTGAATACTTAACTACTGAAAGGAGATTCCTCTCGTCGAGAACATCTCCAGTCAGCGCGGCACGATCCCAGTGGACGCTTGACAGAGAAATCGATTCCTGACACGTTCGACTTATGGGCTGGCCGGTCCCCGTCGGGGCACCCGACAGGGACGCGAGAGCACAGCCCGCTGTGATGTGTATTCCCTGACGAGGCAAGGAAAGCCGATGCCGCCATACACGATGCCCGTGACTGCTCCGAGGCCCGCCGCCGAGCCCCATACCGTCTACCTCGTCGCCAGCGGCGACCTGCGGCTCAGCGCCAACGTGACCTGCTGGCCGACGCAGCAGCGGCTCGAGGCCGACTTCACCGCAGCGGTGGAACGCTTGGGCCAGGGCGTCCGCCGCGCGCACCCCTTCGACCCCAAGAAGGGCCACGGTTTCATCGACAGCCAGCGGCACGGGATCGAGGTGTTCCGTGACATCCCGCGCTCCGCCCCCCTCGTCGTCGCCGAAGGGGTTTGGCAGTACAGCCATCACGTGCTCGCCGGCCTGCGCACGCACGAGGGCCCCATCCTCGTGGTCGCCAACTGGAACGGCGAGTACCCAGGCCTGGTCGGCCTGCTGGGTCTCACGGCCAGCCTGACCAAAGCCGGCAAGGATCACTCGACCCTGTGGAGCGAGGACTTCACCGACGGCTGGGCGGTCGACGGTCTGCGGAGCTGGCTCGAGACCGGCACTGTGACGCACGACCTCTCCCATGTGCGCGATCTAGCGTCCCTCTCCGACAGTCCCGAGGTCGATCTGGGTCGCGCCCTCGCTTGTCAGCTCAAGACGGACAAGGCGATCATCGGGGTCTTCGACGAGGGCTGCATGGGGATGTACAACGCGATCTTCGACGACGAGCTGGTCAACCCGCTCGGTATCTTCAAAGAGCGCCTGTCCCAGAGTGCCCTCGTGGCCGAGATGGAACGGGTCGAGGACGGCGAGGCGAAGGGTGTCCGGGCCTGGCTCGACGAGGCTGGGCTCACCTTCCACACCGGCACCGACGAGGTGTCGGAGCTCACCGACGCACAGCTGCACAGCCAGTTCAAGATGTACATCGCGGTGATGCGGATCGCGGACGACTTCGGCCTCGACGCGGTGGGAATCCAGTACCAGCAGGGGCTGAAGGACACGGTGCCGGCGAGTGATCTCGCTGAGGGTCTCCTGAACAACGTGAGCCGTCCGCCCGTGCGGAGCCGGGACGGCAGCCGCGAGCTCTACCCCGGCGCCCCGTTGCCGCACTTCAACGAGGTCGACGAGGGTGTCGCGGTAGATGCCTTGGTCACCAACCGGCTCTGGACAGCGATGGGCCTCGACCCAGCGACGACACTCCACGACATTCGCTGGGGCGAGGAGTACGACGGACGCTTCGTCTGGGTCCTGGAGATCAGCGGATCGGTCCCCGCCTCGCACAACGGCGGCTACGATCGGTCGTGGAGCATGCGCCAGCCCCCCATGTACTTCCCGCTCGGCGGCGGCACCCTGTCTGGCGTCTCGAAGCCGGGCGAGGTGGTGTGGTCGCGCGTGTTCATCATGGGCGGGCGCCTTCACGTGGACCTGGGGCGGGCGACGTCCGTCGAGCTTCCCGAGGCGGAGACGCGTCGACGCCTCGACGCGACCACTCCCCAGTGGCCGATCATGCACGCGGTCCTCCACGGCGTCTCCCGCAACCAGTTCTTGGCCCGGCACAAGGCTAACCATCTGTGCGTCGTCTACGCGCCGGACGCGGAGACGGCCGACAACGCGCTGCTGGCCAAGGCCGCCCTCTTCGACGAGCTCGGTGTCGAGGTCCACCTGGTGGGCGATGCCCTGGTCGACCTCCCGGGCTAGTCCGTCGTGCTGCCGATTCGGGTATTCGGTCCACCTGACCCCGACGAAGCCTGGTTTTCGCCATCATGCTGCGGCGCCTGAGCTGCCCCTCGAAGAACGGTGATTCTGAGGATGACCACCATCCGCGAAGTTGCCGCTCTGGGGTGGGCTCAACCTGTCCGGGACGGTGACCGCCGTGGGCACCAGCAGCGTCACGATCATGACGGCCACCGGCACCACCGAGTACTCGCTGACCGGCAGCAGCGACATCGACAAGAACGGCGAGGCTGCCGTGTCGGACCTCGCCGCCGGTGACGCGGTGACGTTCAGCGTGGACAGCGCGAACGCCAAGCAGATCGACAAGCTGCACGCCGGCGACGAAGCCAAGAACCTGCCGCAAGGTGCCGGGAGCGGGTCAACCTCGGCGACCTGGGGCTGACCACGCCCCGTCTGGCAGGCAGGCGCTCACGAGTGTCCGATCCTGCCTGCCAGACGCAGACCCCCGGTGCCGATCTGGCTGACTGCGGGCAGCTCCTGGTTTTCTGGGAATCTCGAGACCGTCGGACCGTGACCACTTCAAGCAGCGGACCTACCGCGTCCAAGCGTCGGTGACCGGCTGCAGGGCACCGGGTTCGGAGCTGCCCAAGCCGGCCAGGGCCTTCAGCGTGGCCAACAGTCGGTAGTGGTCGAGGTGCTCGTCGTAGCGCCCAGCTCGGACATGAGCGCCCACGATGATCGTGGTGATCTGGTTGTCCCGGCTGCGGTCATCCTCATCGAAGGTCAGCACGAGCATGCTGTTGTGTCCTTGCGCCCAGGTGGCGTACGGGCCTAGCTGCTCGGCCAGCCAGGTGTCCCCGGTGGCAACACTGCCGTCGTGCATGTCGTGGTCTAGGTCGGGGATGACAAACGAGACGGTCGGCAACGCCGCGAAGTCGGAAGGGAACGCCGTGAAGGGCTGGTGCAGCGTCGCGGGCAGGGACGGGAAGTTCACCCACGGCGCATGCTTGCGGGCATACGTGCCGCTGCTGCAGACCGGATCCCCAACGGCTGGGAGACCCTCCGAGTACCCAGCAAAGGTGCCGCCCGCTTGAGCCAGCTCGGCGGCTAGGTTCGTCCCTGTCAGGATCAGCGGGCAGGCATCGCTCGTCACCCCCTGTGTCGAGCCAGAGAACAGCGCCAGGTAGTTCGGCTCGCTCGGGTGAGCGACCGCAAAGGATCTCGTGAACAGCGCCCCTCGAGCGGCTAGGGCGTTGATGTACGGCGCCTGCCCGTTGCCGCTGATGTCGGCGGCCGAGCGGTTCTCCATCACCACCACCACGACGTGGTCCGGCCGGGGAGCACCAGGCGCGATCGCCGGCGAGGTGGCCAGCGACGAGGCAAGGCCCGTCGATGACGTCGCCGCGCTCGATGGAACCTCCCCCCTGCTCGGGGCGGGGGACGAGCAGGCACTGAGCGCTGCGGCTAACACACCCGCCATGACACCTCGCAGCGGAAGACGCCATCGTGACCTCACCGGACCACCTCCTTGACCGCCGCCGCTATGTCTCTGGGGCTGGCTGCCTGAGCTGAGTCCAGTCTTTCAGCCCTGATCCACCGATGGTGATTTCTGCGTGCCCGCGCGGAGATTGTTGGTGGTCCTGGGCCGCTCAGGTCCGAGGGCGTGTGTAGTCGGCCGGTCTGTCAGGCTTAAAACAGACCTGGACATCCCGGCAGCACCAGCGCTGTGACCGCCGGCTCCTCAGCTGAGGAGCCGGGCGAGGTCGGTCAGCGAGCTCGCCCGCAGGTCGGCGGCCCGGAAGTAGGCGGGGTAGGGGGCGCCGGTGCGGTCCAGCCACGCGGTCGCCAAGCCCGCCCTGCTAGCGCCGTCGATGTCCCACGGGTGAACGGCCACCAGCATCGCGTCCAGCGCGTCCACGCCGCACTCGGCAAGGGCGTAGGCATACGAGGCGGCTGCCGGCTTCCACACGCCCGCGTCCTTGACCGACATGAGCCGCTCGAACCGGTCGGCGATCCCGGCCCGCTCGAACAGTCCTGCCGCCACACCGGTGGTGCCGTTGGTGAGGGTGACCAAACGGATGCCGAGGTCACTCAGGGCGGCCACGCCGTCGGCAACATCCTGGTGCACCGCAAGGCCGTTGAAGCCGGCCATGATGTGGTCAACGGCCTCGGCCAGGTCCCGGTTGATCGGCTGCCCAGCCAGGCTGACCCCCAGCAGGCCTGCGCCAATGTCCGCGAACGGCGCCGACGCGCCTACCGCTGTCAGGGCGAAGCCATCACGCAGCAGGCCGGCGAACCAGGTCCTCGCCAGCTCGGCGCCCCGACGTCGGCGAACCGTTGGGCCATGGGCGACATGTCGGACAGGGTCTCGTTGACGTCGAACACGATGAGCTCGGGCCGCCTCGGGCCGTCCGGACTCACCGGGCGGTCGGCAATGGGCAGGGGCTCAGTCATCAGGGCCCTCCTCGTCAGAACAGCAAAAATGCCGGTTCGTCTCGACTACGCCGCAGGGCCCCGTCATCGGCCAACGGAGCCCTGGACGCCCTACTGCACTCCGTATGGGACCAGGCCACGAGCGGGACATTGCGGCAGCGAACGCTGCCGCGCGGATCGTCACTGCACAGGCGAAGCTCTACGGGTTGACCGGAAAATGGGGGTCCCTCAAGCCGGCGCCGCCTCGGACCGTCGTCGTGCCTCCCGAAGAACCGGCTCTCGGCATCTGACGTGACTCGGTAGCGGCGTTGCCTGCCGTGCGTTGCCTTGGGTCGAGGGCAGAAAGAGCAAGCGCGACTACCCCACCGCGCAAGGCCGAACCAGCGCTGCGGGTCGCCAGGGCCTCTGATCAGCTCGAGACACTGGTGCAGGACTCGACCTGGTGGCAGGATTTTATCGGCCCCGGCCCTGGCCGCCCAACCCAGGAGGCACCCAATGCCAAACGCACAGCGGACCATCACCATCAACCGTCCCGTGGGCGAAGTTTTCACCTTCTTCGCTACTCCCGCGAACGACCCGAAGTGGCAACCGCGGCACCAGTTGATTCTTGCTGTCGCTCTCTTTCCTCCATCCCGGTGGGGTGGGACAGTTGGCTTTGCGGGGTGCTGAGAAACGAGGAGGGCACTATGAGCAGTCTTGAGAAGCGAAGTCTCGACTCGCCGGACGAGACGCGGCCGTTCCAGGCACATGGGCGCGCGGACGTGGTCACCTTGGCGGACTTCACCATCGGCCGGGCCACAATCGAGCCCGGTTGGAGGTGGTCGGAGGATGTCAAACCGATTGCGGGAACCGACTCGTGCCAGGTGCGGCATACCGGGGTCTGCGTCGCAGGGCAGATGACGGTGCGCGGTGACGACGGCACCGAGGTCTCCTACGGCGCCGGCGACGTGTTCGTCATGGAGCCCGGACACGACGCCTGGGTCACTGGCGACCAGGACTGCGTGATGTTCGATACCGGCATTGCGCCGTACGCCAAACCAGCCGCTTCGTAGTCCACACTCTCGGCGCCCGTGCCGGCTGCCCGGGAAGGCGGGCGTCGCGGGCGCGCCTAACGGACCGTGTCAGGGGCCACCCCGCCCCACACGGCCCAGGTCGCGGTACGCAGCCCCGGACGGCCGGCGCCGGTCAGGCGGGCACGTCCAGTGAAGGTGTCCGACGTCCGCTCTCGCGGGGCGAGTCCGGCGTGTTTGACCACGGCGCGTGCGCTGGTGAAGCGGTGCAGGTCACCGGTCTCGGCCAGGATCGTCGCGGCCCCGACCCGGACAGTCCCTTGATGGAACAGACGAGGTCGGTCAGGGCCAGCTCGTCCCACACCGCGACCATCCGCTGCTCGGGATGGACCAGCTTTTTCCTTGGCGCTCTCCCAGTCCTCGATCAGCCAACCAATCCGCTCGAACTCCCCCAGACGGTGCGCCAGCAATCTGTTGGACCCTCCGAGAGACTTTCAGCCCGTCGAGTATGTCGTCTGGGCCGAAGCAGTAGAGATGCCGACTCTGACCGACGATGCGGACTGCCGCCCTCGGACGAGACGGAGGATGCTCTTGAGATGACGCGGAAGAAGCAGCCCAAGGAGCACCTGGTGAAGGTCGCCAAGGCGGACAGGGACTGGATCAGTCCCGAGGTGGCCACGGAGTTGC
>JAABUM010002939.1_pt1 | contig 21837 bp, 12 predicted proteins | sample 5559161 | NCBI WGS metagenome assembly JAABUM01 (sample SAMN10711868, study PRJNA513369) | rock metagenome | isolation source: Antarctica rocks | place: Antarctica: Victoria Land, Siegfried Peak nord
AAACCCCGTAGGTGCCATTAGCCGAGTTCGACTGCTCGACGCGGGAGACAGACCACATAGCCACCGGGCCATTGCTCATGTATGAGAGCATGTCATCGGGGATGCGATCGCTCCTACCCATGACTACGCGGGGGGATAGCGCGAATTGGCCGAGCGCCGGCTGGAACCTGCTCGTGGCACCCGACGCAGCACTAACGTGCTGGGGGGCCACACACATCAGCGCGGCCACGACTGCGCCAAACAACAGAAGTCGCTTCACGATCGATGTCCTCACGTCGTGTCTCCTCTTATTATCCGCTAGCGATGATCCATAGCGCGGGCCTGAGTCACGAGGGCGGTGAGCGTCCGCTCAACCCAAGCTTGGGCGATGTGGAAGTCCCGGACGCGCGCGGGTATGTGGGTGTAATACGTGGCGTCAAACCCGATGTTACGGTAGCTAACCTCACCCTGGATCATCAGTCCCCAAGGGGCGGTGTTGCCGCGGACCCACTCGTCTGGACCGACTCGCTGCGTGACCATTAGGCGAGGGCCTCTATCATTAGTGTCAAGGGAGGCGACGTTGGCGTGCTCCTCGGCATCAGTAGACGAGATCCATACCGCATACGTACCGTTGCCAGCGGCTTGGCGTCCGAGACTACGCACGACCCAGGTGGAGGTGGGGCCAGTGGCGACACTGTTTATCACGCCGTCGATATTAAAGCTAGGGCCACCGACGGTGGCGCGGGGCAACACAAATCGATGCAAGTCGGGCTTGAATGGTGTGCGTCCAGTGGCAGCCCCTGCGTGCGCAGGGCTTATACACACGAAGACGATGATGGTCAGCAGGAGCATAAAACGTCGAATCACTTAAAAGTCCCTTTCGTCGGACGCATACTTGTCTTGCCGCTCTTGCCGCCCTACGGCGCTCGTCCTCTTCATCGTATCAATCGTCCGTTCACCACGCTACCACGGTACATAGACGCGCCCTTTAGCAGCCTATCCCTATGGACGACGCCCACGGGCCGCACATGGCTATGCCCATGGGCAAGGGTATGTGAAGTCACAGGGCGGGGGGATGCGATGCGCTAGCGCGCGTGGCTTATCGTTATCAGCCACTATCAGGGTGCAGCCTCGTCCTCCTCCTCGCCCTCCTGATCGCCGCAGATCGAGTACGTCATCATCTCGTCGGCGAACTCCTCGGCCTCGCGCTCCTGCTCGGCCGTGTAGACGCCGGTGGCGAGGTGCTGGTGTTTGAGCACGATGTGGGCGATACCGTGAAACTGGGCGTGCTCCTGTTCGGCCTTGGGGACGTTGCTCGGGTAGGGAATGACGATGTTCTCGCCGTGCGCGCCGCGCCGCTCGGTGCAGGAGTCGGTGGGCAGCCAACCGGGCGGGAGGCCGCGGCGAGCGCGCACCTGGTCGAGGGCGTCGCGCAGGTCAACGGCGGTGAAGGGCGGGGTGAGCCCGAAGTCGTCGCGGACCATGCGCAGCTGCTCCGCGCGTTTGGCCGCGTCGTCCGTCGGCGCGATGGGCGGGGACGGCGCGCCGAGCGCGTAGACCTCGGCGGTAGTGTCGTCGCGTGGCTGCCCCGCGCGGGCGCGCCGGGCGAGGTACTGCGGGGTCTCCTCGACCAGGTGGACGACGTGGCCGTGCAGGGCTTGCGCGTTGCGCTCGGGTGTGAGGGCGCCGAACTGGCCGCCGCCGGGAATCAAGATTTTGAGCGCGTCCATCATCTCGTCGGGCGTGGGCGTCCGCTCCGGGTAGCTGCCGGAGAGGTGGTAGTGCTCGCCGCGCTCGGGCTCGTCGTCCACAGTGATGAGGATGCGCAGCGCGCCGTCGGGGCCGCGCTTGGTCATGTAGACCGCCGTCGCCTTGCCGGCCTCGGCGCACCGGCGGCTCTCCTCTTGCTGGTAGTACAGGCGGCGCCCGTCGGCGAGCGTCACGTCGCGCGTGGGCAAGGTGCGCGTGGGCATCGGTCCTCTCCTCCTCTCCAGCGTGGAGCCTGCACAGCGCACTCCCCCCTTCCCCCTAGCATACGCCGCCGACAGGTGTTCGTGTGGTGGCGCAGGGCATAGGTGGCGCGGCGGTCGGTACGGCCGCTCAGGGCGGCGCGCGGGTCGTGTGCGCGGTGCCGGCGACGGTCCCCTCCCCGGCCCTCGTGAGCGGGGCGACGACGACGGGGCCTCGTCGCTCTCACCGTGCGCGATCGGTCGTGAGCCCGGCCGGCTGGCCCCTCCCCTGTGCCCCGTCGCTGCGCGCGGGGCCGGCCCTCCGGTGGGTCTAGGCCCAGCCCTCCGGTGGGCCTAGACCCAGGGGTGGGGACTACCCCAAGACAAAGGGCAGGTCACAGGAGGTCCAACGGGCCGTTTTCACACAGAAAACAGGGGTTTGTCGTGGACCCACGGATGTGGACCTAGACCCCCCCGTAGGCCCACGGACGGGGGGGCTGTGGACCCACGGCAACGGCCCCGTGGTCCCCCCATGGGTCCAGGGATCTGTGCCTCCTGGCCCCCTGTGTCACGGCGTGTCGGGCCACGAGAGCGCGCCGTGTCGCGCCACGCTGAGGACCGCCCCCGCGTTCCCCCGCTGGGCGACCACTGGTCGGTCGAGCGGGGCCGCACGACGTGCAGGACGGCGACGGCGAGGACCGCAACCATGAGGGTAAGGGCGGGCGCGGAGGCGTGGGCCAGGAGGGTAAGGAGGCCGGCGAGGGGGCCGGTGAGAGCCGCGAGCACGAGGGCGTAGAAGCAGAGCGTCCAGACGCGGGCGCGGGCATGGGTGTTGGTCATGTGTCCCTCCCCTGGCTCATCTGTCCCGTTAGCGGCACCGCGCCGTCCACGCGTCCCCTGAAGCGCGAGGCCTCGCCCACCGTATCGCAGGTGGGGATGTGTCAGGAGGCGGGGGCGTCGGTGAGCCAGCGGTGCAGGGCGGGGTCGCGCAGGCGCGCGAGGGCGCGGGCCTCGGCCTGCTGCACGGCTTGGCGCGTCAACCCGAGGCCGCGGCCGATCTCCTGCAAGGTGCGTGGCGGCTCCCCATCAAGGCCGTGGCGGGCGGCAAGGATGGCGCGCTCGCGTGGGAGGAGGGTGGCCAGGGCGGCGCGCACGGCGGCCGCAAGCTCCTGGGCCTCGGCCACGTCGTCGGGCCGGGGGGCGGCGGGGTCGGGGAGGAGATCGCCCAGGGTCATGGTCTCGGCGTCGCCCATGGTCAGGTCGAGGGGGACGGGGGCGGGCAAGGGCGCGGTAAGGGCGTCCACGCGGGCGCGGGGGAGGCCCAGGGCGGCGGCGAGGTCGGCAGGGGACGGCGGATGGCCCAGGGTGGCGTGGAGGGCGTGGGCCTGGCGGGCGAGGCGGGCGCGCTCCATCTGCACGTTCTCGGGGACGTGGGCGAGGGGGACCTGCGTGGCCACGGCACGGCGGATCGCCTGCTTGATCCACCAGACGGCGTAGGTGGAGAACTTATAGCCGCGGGCGGGGTCGAAGAGGTCGACGGCGCGCAGGAGGCCGACCGTCCCCTCCTGCACGAGGTCGTCGAGGAGGAGACCGCGGTGCTGGTAGCGGGCGGCGACGGCGACGACGAGGCCGTGGTTGGCGGCGACGAAGGCGGCGCGGGCGGCGGCGGCGGCGCGGAGGGCGTCCTGATCGAGGGGCCAGCCGTCCAGGGTGCGGGCCACGGCCGCCGGGTCGTTGTCCAGGCCGTGGGGCAGGAGGGGGGCGACGGCGGCGGGGAGCTGCGCCGGGGCGAGGGGCAGGCGTGGCAGGAGGGCGGCGAGGACGGCAACGGCGGCGGCACGGGCGGAGACGGTGGGAGGCAACTCCCGGCGCAACCGCGCGGCCAGGTGGCGCTGGGCCAGCAGGCGGGCGCGGCGGCCAGCGCGGATCGTCTCCGCCAGGGCGCGCTCCTGGGCGGCGGTAAGAACGGCGCGGCCGGTGGCGGGCGCGAGTGGCGGGGTCATGCGGGCTCCGGTGCCGTGTGGTCCAGGGTCTCTACGCAGAGCGTACCAGGCTGGGCGCGCGCTCGTGTGGACAAGGTGGCACGGAGGCGCGTCGACACGGGACGGCCGGGGTGAGACCGGGGACGATGACCCAGGCAGCAGTGAAGCAACAGAGCCATCATTGACAGCTCCTTGACGCATTGTTACACTGACCGCGACGAACGCTGCTGTTCGTCGCACGTCCTGTCCCGCGGGCGAGCGCGGCGCGTCCGCGCGGCCACGCTGCGGGACCCTCACGCCGCGAGGGAGACGATAGAGCGATGCCCCAGACGATCCTGCTCGTGCCGTCGGACCATTTCAATTGGCTTGGGCTCGAGGCGCTGTTGCGCGGGGAGCGGGGGCTGTGTGTCCTCGACCCCGCGCGCGACCCCGACGCGGCCCTGCACGCCGCGACGACCCACCAGCCCACCTTCGTCGTCCTGGCCGCCGACCTGAAGGGCGCGCCCGTCGTCGCGCTCGCGGGCGCGCTCCAGGCGCGCAGCCCGGGCAGCACGCTCGTCGTGATCGGGCCGCCCGTGCGGCACGCGGAGCAGGTGCGCCTCTTGGAGATGAAGGTCGCCTGCCACATGCGCTGGGAGGAGGTGAGCCCGGAGCGGCTGCGCTGCATTCTGGCGCTCGTCCACGACACCGACGTGCGCGTGCTGAGCGGGGCGGTGGCGGACCAGCTTGTCCCGCCCGAGCGCCGACGTCGGCCGCGCGATCAGACGCTTGTGCTCACGGAGCGCGAGCGGGTGGTGATGGCGGGCCTGGCGGCGGGGCTCACGCGCGCGCAGAGCGCCGCGCGGTTGCACCTGGGAGCGGAGACGGTCAAGCGCGTGATCGCGGCGCTACGCGAGAAGTTCGACGCGTCGACGACGTTCGTGCTGGGCATGAAAGCGGCGCAGCACGGGTTCGCGCCGACCCTCTCCGCCGCCCCCGCCGCCCCCGCGCCTGACCCGTTCGGGGCATCTCCCCTGACCCATTGGGGTCACACTGCCGGACATTTTGACCCGGATGGGTCAGGAAAAATGACCCAATAGCCTCTTTACAGGGTGCCCCGTCGCGCTGTATCGTTGATCTACGATGGCTCGATCAGGGGCGCCTGTCCGCGCGGGACAGACCCCGGGCTGGGCGCGACGACGGGATGACGGGGAGGGTAGGGCGATGCGCGTGCGCGTGCGGATGGGCGATGTCATCAGGCTGCTGATGGTGGTTTGGTTGATCGCGGAGATGGCGCTCGGGTCTGGCGGGGGAGGCGGCGTGCGGGCCAGCGCCGCGCAACAACCCGTCGTGTCGGGCGCGGTGCGGGAGGTCGGCGCCACGCCGCCAACGACCGCGGCGAGCGCGGTCACCCCCTCGACCACCATAACAGGGGTGACGCCCCTGCCCGACGCGACCGCGACCGCGACCGCGACGGCCGCCCTCTCCACCACCGCGATGGCGGCGGCGACGCCCGCCCTCTCGATCGCCGCGACCGTGCTGCCAACCGCAACGATGGTCGCGAACTCTACGGCCACCCCTCCAGGCGTACCCTCCCCGGCCACGGCGATCATGGTGGCTACGGCGGCCACGGCGGCCACGGGGGGCGCAAGCCTGCCAGCGCCCGTCCCGGGGCAGCCCTCCGCCCCCCTCCCGGTGCGGTTCGAGCCCAACCAGGGACAAACCGACCCGCGGGTGACGTTCCTCGCCCACGGCCGCGGCTACACCCTGTTCCTGACGGCGAGCGAGGCCGTGCTCACTCTGGCGCAGGCGGCGCCGCTCACGGCGACATCCGCGCTCACGGCGACATCCGCGCTCACGGCCGCCGTGGTGCAGCTCTCCTATCCCGGCGCGCAGGCGTCCGCGGCGGTGGATGCGCAGGACCCGTTGCCGGGGGTCACCAACTACCTGCGCGGCGGCGACCCGGCGGGCTGGCGCACGGGCATCCCCGGCTACGGGCGCGTCACCTACCACGGCCTCTACCCCGGCATCGACCTGGTCTACGACGGCCACGGCGGCCGCCTGGAGACCAGCTACGTGGTCGCCCCCGGCGCCGACCCGTCCCTGATCACCCTGGCCGTGAGCGGGACGCGCGGCCTGCGCCTGGATGCGGGGGGCGGCCTCGCGCTCGCCACCGCGGCCGGCGACCTCCGCCAGAGCGCCCCCGTCGCCTACCAGGACGCGGGGGGCCAGCGCCACGCCGTGCCGGTGCGCTACACGCTCGACGGCGCGGGCCACGTCACCTTCGCGCTGGGCGGCTACGACGCCGGCCAGCCGCTCGTGATCGACCCCGTGCTCTCCTACAGCACCTACCTGGGCGGCACGGGCAGTGACAAGGGCACGGCCATCGCCGTGGACGCCACGGGGGCAGCCTACGTGACGGGCAACACGACCTCGCCCGACTTCCCGACGCGGCAGGCGCTGCAAAGCGGCTACGGCGGCGGCTACAGCGGCGACGCCTTCGTCACCAAGCTCACCCCGAGTGGTGGCGCCCTGGTCTACTCCACCTATTTCGGTGGCAGCGGCGACGACAGCGGGAGCGGCATCGCCGTGGACGGCGGCGGGAACGCGACGGTCGTCGGCTCGACCCTCTCCACCAACTTCCCGACGAAGAACGCGCTGCAGGCGACGAACGGCGGGGGGCGCGACGCCTTCGTGGCCACGCTCACCCCAAGCGGCGCGCTGCTCTGGAGCACCTACCTGGGCGGGAACGGCGACGACTTTGGGAACGCGATCGCCCTGGATACGGGCGGCGCCCCCGTGGTGGTAGGCACGACGGGCTCGGCCACGTTCCCGACCAAGAACGCGCTGCAAAGCAGCCCCAAGAACGGGCGCGACGCCTTCGTGAGCAAGCTCGCGGCCGACGGGAGCGCGCTGCTCTGGAGCACCTACTACGGGGGCAGCGGCGACGACTACGGCAACGGGGTGGCGCTCGATCCGCGCGGGACCGTCTACCTGGCGGGGCAGACCGCCTCGGCGGACTTCCCCCTCAAGAACGCGGTCCAGGCCAGCCTCGGCGGGGGCTACAACGGCGACGCGTTCGTGGCCGCGCTCAGCGCCGACGGGAGCGCGCTGAGCTACAGCACCTACCTGGGCGGCAGCGGCGACGACAAGGCCACGGCCATCGCCGTGGACGCCACGGGGGCGGCCTACGTGACGGGCAACACCACCTCCTCCGCGGACTTCCCGACCACGTCCGGCGCGCTGCAGCCCACCTTCGGGGGCGGCTACAACGGCGACGCGTTCGTGGCCAAGGTGCGTCCCGGCGGGGGGAGCCTGGCCTGGAGCACCTACCTGGGGGGCAACGGCGACGACTACGGCAACGGCATCGCGCTGGACAGCCTGGGCGACGCCTACGTGACGGGGAACACGGGCTCACCCAACTTTCCGCTGGCCAGCCCGGCGCAGGCGGTCTTCACGGGCAACGGGCCGGGGTGCTACAGCACCCCGTGCGGCGACGCCTTCGTGAGCAAGCTCAGCGCCGACGGGGCGGCGCTGAGCTACAGCACCTACCTGGGGGGGAGCAACGCCAACGTGGGCCTGGGCATCGCGGTAGACGTGACGGGGACGGCCTACGCGACGGGGTACACCTACGCGACCGACTTCCCGACCACGGCGGGGGCGGCGCAGGGGCTCGCGGGGGCGGCGGGCGGGGGCAGCGGCCAGAGCGACGCCTTCGTGACCGCGTTCCTCGGGCTCGGCAGCGGCGACGTGCCCTGGCACCCGCACAGCGGCGGCCTGGGCGCCATCGGCGGGGGCGTGGACGTGAGCGTGGACCTGGCCGACGGGCACGTGGACGTGGGCCTGGCGGGGCTGTCCCTCCCGGGGCGCGGGCCGGACCTCGCGGTCAAGCGCACCTGGGACAGCGCCCGCGCGCAGGGGGGGACGACCGGCCTTAGTTCCAGCCTGACGCCCACGATGGGCGGGGCGCTGCAAGGGACGGTGGTGTACACCGACGGCGTGGGGACGGTCTGGGGGTTTCAGTACACGGGGAGCGCCACGGCGACGCCGCCCTACACCGCGTATCGCACGCCGGCGGGCCAGCCGTGGCAGCTGGCGACCTCGACGGCGGGCTACACCCTCACGAATGTTCTGACGAGTGAGGTGTGGAGCTTCGACGGGCAGGGGCGGCTGTTGGCGGACACGGACGCCTACGGCAACGCGAACACGCTGAGCTACGGGGCGGGGAGCGCAACGAGCCCGAGCGCGGAGAGCAACAGCGGCGGGCGCGGCCTGACGCTGGGGTACAGCAACGGGCAACTCGCCGCGGTGCAGAGCCCCGCGTGGGCGAGCAGCGGCGGGGCGCAGGGGCAGCAGGTGACCTACGGGTACAACGGCGCGGGGCAGCTCACGAGCACGACGCGGGGGGCCGGTTCGACCGACGCGGTGACGACGACGTTCGGGTATAGCGGGACGTTGTTGACCGGGATCACGACGCCATCCGGCCGTACCTGGAGCCTGGGCTACGACGGGGCGGGGCGCGTGAGCGGCCTCACCAGCCCGGTGTCGGGGACGGCGGGGCAGCCCGGCTACACGCCGGCGTACACCACCCAGTACACGTACAGCCCGGGCCAGACGAGCGTCGTGGCGGGCGCGGGGACGAGCGCGGCGGTGACCACCACCTACACGCTCGACGGGCAGGGGCAGGCCGTGGCCGTGGCCGACGGGCTGGGCTACACCAGCCGGAGGAGCTACGACGCCGACCACGACGTCACGTCGATCCAGGATGCCAACGGCCACACCACGACGAACAAATACCAGTACATCGGCCCCAACGGCTACGCCGGCCCGCTCGGCCCCAACGCCACGATCGGGCAGGTGGTGGAGGAGGACCAGCCGGCCATCCAGCCCTACAGCCCCAACAACGGCGTCCTGGCCACGCCCGTCATCACGCACAGCTACGACCCGAGCACGCACGACCTCGCGGCGACGGGGCTGCCCGAGGGCGGCCTGACCCACTACACCTACGACGGCCACCACTCCGTCGTGGCCACGACCGAGCAGACCACACAACAGACGTGCGCGACGCGCTGCCCCGTGACGTGGCAGGGCACGCTGCAGAGCTACGACCCATACGGCGAGCGCACGGCCGTGACCGACGGGCGCGGGGTGGCCGTCGACGCCACCGGCGTCGCCACGCTAGCCGACCCCAACGGCTTGTACACGAGCCACACGCGCTACGACGCGCAGGGCGACGTGGTGAGCGCGGGCACGCCGCCCATCACCACGACGCTCAATGGGATCACGACGACCGCGCCCGTCACGACCAGCTACAGCTACGACGGGGACGGCAACCAGCAGGCCGTGGTCTCGGCCAACGGGAACGCGAGCGGCGCGCCCGGGAGCTACACCACGAGCTACGGCTATGACCACCTGGGCCGGACGACGGCGCTGACGCTGCCCGCGATCACGCTCTACACCAACATGAGCGTAGCCCCCGTGCAGACGACGGGCTACGACGCGGAGGGCAACGTGGCGCGGACGACGGACGCCAACGGGCACACTACGGCGAGCAGCTACGACCCGCTGGGCCGCCTCGTGGCGCAGACCAACCCCGTCTCGGGCACGTCGCTCATGACCTACACCGCCGACGAGTTGATGGCGCAGCAGGACCCGCAGGGCAACGTGACGGGCTACGGCTACGACGCGGCCGGGCGGCAAATCCAAACCACCAACCCGGCGACCGGCACGGTGCAAGACGCCTACGACGCCGCGGGCAACACCGTGGCCATGACCACGACCGACCGCACCACCGGCAACGCCGCGGTCACCCTCGACCAGATGGGCTACGATGCCCTGAACCGCGTGATCACCGCGACGGTGTACACGAACACGGCCAGCATCCCCGGCTCCGCGCAGACGACCTTGACGCGCTACGACCAGGACGGCAACGTGGCGCAGACCCAACAGCCGAACGGCGATGTGGTCTACAACGTCTACGACGCCGCCGACCAACTCCAACAGGTCGAGCTCGACAGCGCGCCTCTCACCAAGGGCGGCGCGGCCACGCACCCCGCCTACGAAGCCTACGCCTACGACCAGGCCGGCAACCAGACCGTCTCCGTCGACGCCGACAATCGCCTGACCACCACCCAGTACGACGGCGACGGCCGCGCCGTGCAGAGCGTGGCCGTGAGTTCCCCGCCCACCGGCACCACCACCATCACGACCACGATGGGCTACGACCCCGACGGCAACACGCTCGGGCAGACGACCCAGACCGTCGATAGCACGAACTCTGGGCAGGTGCAGACGCACACCATCGCCAACGCCTACAACGCCGCCGACTGGGAGACGAGCACCTCCGACGACGGCTACACGACAAACTATGGCTACGACTCGGCCGGCCAGCAACGCACCGAGACGATCATCGACGGCAGCACGCCGGTCACGACGCAACTCGACGCCGAGGGGCGCGTCACCGCGATCGGCGAGAGCTACGGGGGCGCGGGGCCGTACACTGCCCAGTACGCCTACAACGCGGACGACCTGCCCACCCTCGTGACGCTGCCCGGCGGCGTCACCGAGCAGGCCGGCTACGACGCCAACAGTGACTTGACCAGCCTCGGCGCACAGGGACCAAACACGGGCGTCGCCACCACGACCCTGAGCACGGCCTACGGCTACGGCTACAACGCGGCGGGCTGGACCACCGGCACGACGACGATCTCGGGGACGGACAGCATCGCGCACGATGGGGCGGGGCGGCTCACCGACGAGGCCGGGCCGCAAGTGGAAAACCCCACCCACGCCTATCACTGGACCTACGACGGCAACGGCAACGTGACCTCACAAACGACTGACGGGGGAGGCACGCAGTCCTACACCTACAGCCCGACGCAACCCAACGAGGTGGTGCAGACGTACTCGGCGAGCTACGCGAACCCCTACATGTACTACAGCTACGACGGCAACGGGGACACCACGAGCATCACGTCGCCGGTGAGCGGCTCGCTGACAGCTCCCGGCGCGGTCAACACGCGTCTGGGCTACGACGCTGCGGCGCGCACGGTACAGGTGACGCGGCGCTTACAAAACACGCCGATCACCGCGACCCTCGCCTACAACGCGGACGGGGACCGCGCGCGCTATACGGTGGTGATGAGTGGGACGGCCATCGACGACGAGCGCTTCCAGTACCGCGACGGGCAGATCGCGCAGGTGAGCGCCGTGACCGCGACGGTGAACGCCACCGGGACGGTCACGAGTCGCGGCAGCTACACCGACAGCTTCATCTATGGGCCGAATGGCGAACCGCTAGAGTTCCTGCGGCGGCAGGGCGGCGCCACGAACCGCTATTGGTATGTGCTCGACGGGCAGGGCAGCGTCGTCGCCGTGACCGATGTTAGCGGGAAGGTAGTCGACCGCTACAACTACGACAGTTGGGGCGAGCCGATTGGCAAAGACTACCAGACGGTGCCGCAGCAGTTGCGCTACGCCGGCTATTGGTACGACTCCGAGGTGCAGTGGTACTGGCTCTCGGTGCGCTACTACGACCCCGAGTTAATGCGCTTCCTCCAGCCCGACCCCAGCGACCAGGACGGCGTCCACACCTACGCCTACGTCGGCGACGACTCAGTCGATGCGACGGATTCGTCTGGTCTATGCAAGGTTGATGTACGCATTAGGCCCTTAGAGGCTCCTGTAGCAAACCGACTCGGTAATCACGCATATATCCGCGTAGCAGATAATACGGGTAACAAACGAGGGACGTGGATTTACGAAGGTGACCCCGAGAACAAAGGCCCTATAGCCTTTGTCTGGCCCGGACATCTAGTAGGGAGTGCTTACCAGCTTGCAGGGCAGAGGAGGCAAGATGAAGTACGACGAAGGCTTCTCACATACACAATCGTAAATAACCGTTTGTCTTGTGCTTCCTACAATAGCAACCTCAGAACGACTGTGATGAAGCTCAACAAGGCAAACATCGACTATAACACCTTCGGCCACTATAACAGCAATTCGTTTGCCTACACAGCAGTGGCAAGGCTTGGGAGGAATGCTGCGAGGCGTTTGCCCCGTAACATACCTGTCTACACGCCTGGATGGGGTGAGATTATCCCCTGTCTCGATGATGAAACTACACTCGCGTGTCAATCATATCGATTTACACAGGGTGATGTCCCCCACGAAGGCTCCCTACCGCCTACTGGAGATCTTGCGGCAATAACCCGTGAACAGTGACGTGGGGACACGATGTGTTGCCGAGCCCCATAAGCGCCAGTTGGTCATGTAGAGCGTCAAAGATCGCGACTGGGAAAGGTGTGCTAGTCGAGACTAGGGGAGGTGCGTTAGTAGCATAACCATCGGTTGCCTCTGGGCCGCCGGCGTCTGTCTTAGAGTGGCCCTGCTCGAATGTTGTGCGAGTAAGCGAGTAAGGGTCACTCCAAGGCGTTGTCGTAGTGCCGGGTGTTATCGGGCGCAAATCGTGCAGCTTATAGATGTCCGTGCATAGCTATCTGTCCGTAGCGCGTGTCTAGACCGCGAACGGCACTTGTCGCGCGGCCTTGCAGGCGTGAAGGCGCGCGGATAGGACTTGTCCACGACGAACTGCTACGGTTCTTGGATTACAGCAACACTTGACGTGATCGGAAGACAGTTCAATCTATGCTGGGTTTTGTGATGCGCCTTGTCTTCACCATTCTTGCTCTATTAGCGTTTGTGATAGGGTCGATACTTGTTGCCCTGTCCTTTTTGGCGAATCCACCCGATCCAAATGGGCCTAATGAGATGGCTGAAGGAGCAACTATCGTAGTAGGACTTGTTTGGCCAATCGTCTTGTTTATAACATGGCTATTTGGCGCTGCGGCCCTTTTAACAGCACGTCGCGGGATAGCAGCCCTTTCCTTTTTAGCGATATTGATCGCGGTGTATTTTATCCTGGTCGTCGCATTAATACTTATTGCACTGTTTGCAGAAAGGAGCGGCAGTAGATTGCCATTAAGAGGGCTACCAGCCGTGCTCATTACCGTACTATTCCTTTCGGTCGACGCTGGCGCCGCTTACTTTGCCTGGCGCTATTTACTGCAAGGGAGAATCAACTGAGGTTTAGACTGTTCGTGAGCGTGCAGTCATGGCCAGCGAGACACCTGCCGGCATGAAGGCGCGCCGAGCCTCCTGTCCAGTGATGCGTGTTAGGCGGCGCGGCGGCGTGCCCTCCCGAGCTAGAATCCGCGCTATTCCGCGCGGCGGGCAACACCCTCGCCTTGACCACGACCGACCGTACGAACGGCAACGCCGTGGTCACCCTCAATCAGCTGGGCTACGATGCCCTGAACCGCGTGATCACCGCGACGGTGTACACGAACACAGCCAGCATCCCCGGCTCCGCGCAGACGACGCTCACGCGCTACGACCTGGACGGCAACGTGGCGCAGACGCAGCAACCCAACGGCGATGTGGTCTACAACGTCTACGACGCGGCCGACCGGCTGACCACCGTGGAGATCGACCCCGCGCCGCTCACGAAGGGGCAGGCGGCGACGCATCCCAGCTACGAGGCGTACGGCTATGACGCGGCGGGCAACCAAACCGTCGCCCAGGACGCCGACAACCGCGCGACCACGACGCAGTACGACGGGGACAACCGCGCGACGCAGAGCGTGGCGGCGAGCACGGCACCGACGGGCACGACCACCATCACGACCACGATGGGCTACGACCCCGACGGCAACACGGCGCGCCAGACCACCCAGACCGTCGATAGCACCACGCCCGGCCAGGTGCAGACGCACACGCTCACGAGCACCTACAACGCCGCCGACTGGGAGACCAGCACGAGCGACGACGGGTACACCACGGCCTACGGCTACGACGCTGCCGGCCAGCGGCGCACGGAAACGATTATCGACGGGGTCACGCCCGTGACCATGCAGCTCGACGCCGAGGGGCGCGTCACCTCGATCGGCGAGGGCTACGGTGGGGTAGGGCCGTACACCGCACAGTACGCCTACAACGCCGACGACCTGCCGACGACGGTCACCCTGCCCAACGGCGTGTCCAAGCGGGCGGGCTACGACGCCAACAGCGCGCTCACAAGCCTGACGGCGACGAGGCCGAATATGGGCACGATCACCAACACCCTCAATACGGCGTATGGCTACGGCTATAACGCGGCGGGCTGGACCACCAGCACGACGACGATCTCGGGGACCGACACGGTTGCGCACGATGGGGTGGGGCGGCTTACCGACGAGGCGGGTACGCAGGTGGACAACCCTACCCACGCCTACCACTGGGCCTACGACCCCAACGGCAACGTCACCGCCCAGACGGCGGACCTGGGCACCACGGAGTCCTACGCCTACAGCCCCACGCAACCTAACACGCTGCTCCAGACGCACGCGCCGGGCTACCTCAACCCGGACACGTACTACAGCTACGACAGCAACGGCGACACCACCAGCATCACCTCGCCCATCACCGGCTCCCTGACCGCCCCTGGCGCGATCAATACGCACATCGGGTACGACGCCCGGCAGCGGGTGATGCGGGTGGCGCACCAGGACAATAAGCCGTTCGTGGCGACGGTTGCGTACAACGCCGAGGGGGACCGCGCGCGCTACACTGTCGTGACGAGCGGGACGACAACCATGGACGAGCAGTTCCAGTACCGGGACGGGCAGATCGCGCAGGTGAGCGCCGTGACCGCGACGGTGAACGCCACTGGGACGGTGACGAGCCGGGGGAACCCGTACATCGACAGCTTCGTCTACAGGTCGAGCGGCGAGCCACTGGAGTTTCTGCGGCAGCAGGGTGGGGTGACTAGCCGCTACTGGTTCGTGCTCGACGGGCAGGGCAATGTTGTCGCCGTGACGGACAAGAACGGCGCGGTGGTCGATCGGTACAACTACGACAGCTGGGGCGAGCCGATTGGCAAAGACTACCAGACGGTGCCGCAGCAGTTGCGCTACGCCGGCTATTGGTACGACTCCGAGGTGCAGTGGTACTGGCTCTCGGTGCGCTACTACGACCCCGAGTTAATGCGCTTCCTCCAGCCCGATCCGAGCGGAATCGATGGGGTGCATTCTTACGCCTATGTCGCAGACGATCCTATCGACGCTATCGACCCGACTGGTCTATGCGAACTGTTACTGCACCGTGCGAGTGCTGGTGGTACATCTTTCTATCACACATACATCACAGTGACAGAGAATAGTAAGAAGGCACCCGCGTTACTTGGCATAACGAATGTCTTCGAGGGTGTGCCAGAACATGAGGGCATCCTTCTTGGTAGAAGCGGTAGCACCGGCTACGGCAAGTTAATTGCCAGTACTCCCTCCCACCCTGAAACAAAAGGAGTTCATGGAGATGCGTATGCGAACCATGGCAATAACCGACGGGCAACAATCGCGAACTTGCAGTACGGAGACACGAAGCCGTGCAAATGCTACATCGACAAGTTCAAGCAAATCGCGGCCACCATCAATAGCTACAGTGTAGCCTATAATCCTCTGACCACTAATAGCAACGCGGTCGCGTATACTTATGCGAACCAAGCTATACTGGCAGGGAGACCAGATAATGTAGCGAACGCTCCTGGGTGGGGTTATGATCTCGTTGACATCTACAACACGTTGGGAGCTGAAGGGCTTGCGGTACTGAGCGGCAAGACGTGCTCAAAAATCACACACCGCTGCGGTTAATGTCTTATCAGTAACCGCACAAACCTGTGAATCCAGGCCGTCGTCGAGGCTGCCAACGGCCTGGAACATTTGTCTTCAAGAGTGCAAATTGTTATGAGAAGGTAAGTGGGCTGATGTACTTACTTCAGGCTATGTTTCATTTGCACCCTGAAGGCTTTGCCCTAAAAGTACGTGCGTCCTAGTTTATTCCGAACGGCATCCACTAAATCGGCGTATGTGAAATGCTATTTGGAATGGACGAACAAGGCCGAAAGCTGTTCTAGCACGACCGACTTTATGGGCAAGGCCGCACCCTGAATAGGGTTATGTTGACCGGAAACGGCGTGAGATGACAAAATACATTACTCGCAACTGTCAAAAGCGTTTGGCTTATGCTGGAATCGCTACTATGTTGATAAGTGCGCTTAATTATGCTCCTACGTTAGCGAACATGCGGCGGGAGGCCATGCACCCCTGTCGTACAATTGCCTCTGTGCACATCAAAACCCCTGTCGAGATCGACAGCGGAATGATGATAGCCGATGAGCCAACAGGTCATGTATTCATTCTTCTTCGGAGCTCCTATGTCGATGCATCTTCAGCCAGGCATACGGAAGGTAGTATCTATACGCTGGATAGCGGACGCTTAACAGTTGTAAATCGTCAGCCTTTAAATTTTTATCCCGCTACAATGGTGGTCGATAGCTACACCCAACGTGCTTTCGTCGCCGCATCCACTGCATTCGGTATCGATACAGCGACCAACATGGTTCACATTGTAGACCTTCATACAGGATTGGTCATTGGTGCTAAGACGGTGGGTAAATATATGACCGATGTTGCTGTGGATGGGCGAACCAACCGCGTTTTTATGCCCGATACCGACAACAACAGCGTGCGTGTGCTTGATGCGCGCACAGGTTTCTTGTTGCGAACCATCAAAACAGGGTCCCATCCCATCCGTGTTGTTGTAGCGGAGCAGACAAACCGCGTTTTCGTCATCAACCAAGGCGATGAGAGTCACTTGGGGATGGTGAGTGTCCTAGATGCACGAAGTGGCGCTGTTCTTGGTACAGCTGGTACGGTTACGGGTTCGGATACGGATGCTGTGTTCGCCATAGATGATCGTACCAGGCGCGTTTTCAGTGTCGCAGACCACGTTGTCACTGTGCGGGATGCTACAAGCGGTGCGATAGTCAGGACCATTACAGTACCCGGTGGGGCGACGAGCGCCTTAGCCGTTAGCACAACGACAAATCGAGTTTTTGTAGTCAACAGTGACCATGGTACTGTTAGCATGCTTGATGCACAAAGTGGGACTGTATTACGTACAGTTGTGGTTGGCCCAAATCCTACCGATGCTGTTATTTATGAGCGCCGCCATTTGGCCCTCGTCGTCAATCAAAGTAATAGCTCTCATCCAAGCACCATGAGCGTTCTGGATGCGATGACTGGGCAAGTGAAGGGTGCCGTCGCGATAGGGGTTAGGCCACTAGCGATTGCCGTTAGCCCTAAAATGGGCCGGGCGTTTGTCGTTGGTGGGACAAGCGGCACGATCAGCGTGTTGGGCTATTGTGTTAGCTCTTAGGCAAGGCTCGTAGGTGCTTTACGGTTCGAGCCTCTCGCAGGTGTCAAACTTGGCCAATAACATTCCTTCGAGTTACCCACATTCTCTATGGCGTTCTCTAGTTACCGAGTGATGCCAACTCTCTCCCGGCGTGTTGGTCGTCGTCACGGTGGTCTCGGTCGTCGCCAGTGTCAAGTCGTACTTCGCGGTCGCCGTCGCATGCGTTATGTCGTCTTGCACAGGATGCCCCCTCTCATGGGTCGATGCGCCAAGCGCCCTCACTATAAACGAGCCGGCGTTCCCCCCGGCGCGTGTCCAGGCGCGCGAGCTGGGCCGGGAGCCCGTCGAGCGCTGTTGTTATGTCGACTAGGTCGCGGCCTCTGATGGAGACAAACACGCCATCGGCCTTGAGCTGGAGCGTGGCCGGTGCCGCACGCTCCCCAATCCCAACTCCAAGGGCGGCGGCGAGGGCCAGGGCAACGCCGGGTGGGGCTGTCGCGGGGACGACGAGCCGGACCAGGGGCAGAGGCGGGCTGGACGCGGCCAGCAGGAGCACGCCCCAGGGATGCTGCTCCTCACCACGCACGGGCAGGAAGGCGTGGCGCTCGACCGCGATGCCGGCGGCATGCAGCGCGTCGGTGAGCGAGCCGGCGGCGGTGGCCGTGACGTGATCCGTGGTCAGGCTGACGTACGCCGGCACAGTGTCATCGCCCGTTCTGTGGTGTTTGTGTGGAGGGGCCATCAGTCGCGCGGCACCTGCCGGTCGCTGTTCTCGAGCCAGGCGAGGTCGGCGCGTAGGATGCGGAGCACGGTGGCCGTGTCGGTGGTGTCGAGTTGGCGCCCCTCGCCCGCGCCCGCGCCCGCGCGGAGCTGGATGATGCGGAGGGCGCGGAGGTCAACCTGGCCCTGCGCGACGGACGCTGGCGACGCCGGTGTGGGGGCGGCCGGTGGTGGGATGGGGGCGAGGGCGGGGCCTCCGGGGAGGTCGCCCAGCGCGACGCGGAGCAGGTCGGCGACGTAGCGGCTGTGCGGCAGGCCGCGCGCGGCCGCCTCGGCGCGCAGGCGGCGCGCCAGGGCCAGCGGCAGGCGGAGGCTGAAGGTGCGCTCGTGGTCCTCGGTGTACCGCCGGCGCCACGCGCGTAACTGCGCGTCGTCGTCGGGTTGTGGCGTCCCGTAGGACATCGGCGCCCTCCTCGTCCCCTCTCCAGTCCGGTGTGTGTCGTGTCTCCCTTAGTATCGCTCACCGTCCTCCCCCACGCACGGGTAGCGCGGGGCGCGTCAGGAGGCGGCGGGGGTGTCGTCGTCGTCGTTGGCCGCGAGCCAGCGGCGCAAGGCAGGGAGGCGCAGGCGGGCGAGGGCGCGGACCTCGGCCTGCTGCACGGCTTGGCGCGTGAGCCCGAGACGGTGGCCAATCTCCTGTAAGGTGCGCGGGGGCTCCCCGTCGAGGCCGTGGCGGGCGGCGAGGATGGCGCGCTCGCGCGGGGGCAGACCGGCGAGGGCGGCACGCACGGCGGCGGCGAGCGCATGGGCCTCAGCTTCATCCTCGGGCCGCAGGGCGGCGGGGTCGGGGAGGAGGTCGCCCAGGGTGGTGGTCTCGGTGTCGCCCACCAGGAGGTCGAAGGGGACGGGGAGGGGCAGGGGCGCGGTGAGGGCGTCCACGCGGGCGCGGGGGAGGCCCAGGGCAGCGGCGCGGTCGGCGCGGGAGGGCGGATGGCCCAGGGCGGCGTGGAGGGCGTGGGCCTGGCGGGCCAGGCGGGCGCGCTCGTCCTGCACGTTGACGGGGACAGGCGTTGGCCTCGCAATAATCGCTGCTTCTACGCCGAGCCAGCCTCGACGCGGCGAGCGCGGTGGCGCATAGCCATCCACCTTCACAGCGCGAGTCGGGCAGCTCGTGCTTTTCTAATTTTGACGAGACGAGGTGCAATATCTCGAGCTGCTACTAAGGCCGTATTGGTAGCGTCGAACAGGGTTCCACAGATTGTGCAGCGCGACTCTTGCACGCCACGGACCCCACAATTCGCGCATTCTCGCGGACTGATACCGCGTATTGTGAGTGGTCTAGGCAACCCTCTTCGCGGCAGTTTGTAAGACAACATAAATGCAAGTGAACTGCTTAACAAGGTCATCCGACGGTAGTTTCGTTCGGCCATTTCCTCGCGGTAAGCCGGACTCCGCGCGACTTGTGCCCCGCTTCTTTCACGTGGGAGCACCGATAGTTGCCTACGCAAGTACGTCGTATCGACAACCCCAACCTGTGCCGTGTGTTCGTCAGCGAGATCCACGAGGTGGTTGGCTATTCGGTGCGTAGCCGCTTTGGCTTGAGCCGCCTCGATGTGATGCGCGCGAGGAGGAATTCGCCCGGCGCGTGCCTGCAAGCGCCGATCCTCTCGCCATTGCTCCCGTAGACCCGAGAGATCATCGAACTTACCTACCGCGATGGCCTTCCCATCCACAGGGTCGACGATGGCCCAGCCGACGATCCCGTCCTCGGTTTGAACTACCCCCAGATAAGTCCGTGTAAGTTTCTCCACAGGAGTTTGGTGGGCGACGGTGAGAGCGAGGAAGTACGCCTCGTCCCGACGTCGATTCCCTATTCGCTGGCCCGGACGGTAGATCAAGCGTGCCGTGCGCACCATCTCTGGCTGTGCTAAAGCTGGCGCGAGTGTGGTGGTCACGTGCCATGCACCGCAGGCGAGATCGAGGCGTAGCGCTCCTGACGGTCGATGACCAGCGCCAGCAACCGTCGACTGCCTTGGATGAACAACTGTGATATTGCCGCTGTCATCGGGGAGTTGCAGGGGGCGTCGGCGTGGATCGTCCCCTGGCAACAGGTAAACAAGCGCGCTGTAACGGCAATGTCGGTCGGCATAAAGAAGAGAAAAGTTTCGTCGCCGTTCGGCTCCATCGGCACGTGGAAACGAGAGGGGAATGGTTCCTGTGGCGATAAACGACGTCAGACGATTCGCTTGCGTCGCATGTGGAAGCGTGTCCGGTCCGGGGACCACTGTGAGAAGCTGACGCAGACGACGTTCGCGGACAGTCGGGGTGTATGTCCCAGTAGAAATTTCCTCTGTGCCTGCATGCGACGAATCCACGTTGATCTCTGCCAGGTGCGCGAGTGCCCGATCATACCCAGCAATATCGGGGCGTGTCCGTGGCACACGCGGCCATGATGGTAGCTGGCCAAGATTGGTGAGGGCGGTCTCGACGCGTGAATCGAGGGGTTGGAGCGGATCGATCGACCAACCCTCAGCAGCTATACGCTCTAGCAAACGGTCGCGCGCTGTAAGCCAAGACTGACAGAGCGCGTCGTATGAGATGAGGGTAGCCGCGATGTCGGCGAAGAGCGCGTCGCGCAGAGAACTATGGAGAGGATAGGGCATGGTGCGTTGTCGGTACCGTCGGGAGAGTACGCTAGCAAGCTGCAGCACAGTGAGTTGTTCCCCGTGCATACCTTCTATGCGCACGGCAGCCCAGTCACGTGCCGCAGCGGCAAGCACCGTGGTGGCGCTGTTAGTGTAGGCGCGCAGGGCGCGATGGATAGTGGCTCGCGTGCGGCGAGATGGATTCCACACTTTGAGGAGCACTGTGCGTAGTACAGGAGTAGCCAAAATCCTCTTCTTGTTGAGTAAAACGCGTGGGCTGCGGCGGATTGATATCGGCCAACGCAGCGCGGCGAGCACTGAGGCCACGAGGTTGTTGCGATGCGCAGATGTCGCGCTAGCCGGTTGGGTTGGCGAACGCTATAGCATACGCCGCGATGGTGACTGTACGACGTGCCAGCCCACCTCAACGTCGCAGTCTCCCACCGATTAGTCCAGAGCACTGGCCGTCGTAGTATACTATTACCAGCAGCGTGGTTTATACAAATGGTCTGATAAAGCCGTTGCACTTTAACATCGCAGATCCCGGGCTGTGTAGTTGCAGGTCCGGACGCTACGTTCCACGTCGCGTCCTTACCCTTGCGGAAGAGACGGTCGGAGCGAGATATGTGGCGTGAAATAGCGAAGGCCGTCAAAACCGCGTACGGTTCGTGTTTGTATTACAAGCGGAGCCGTAGGGTACTGGCTTAGCCGGACGGTCGTCTTTCCCTATCCCCCCTCGCAGTCCGATGCTTGTTACGCTGTGGTACGCGACGCAACCGCAGCCTGTTAAACAGACTGCGAGGTGTGAAGGTTGGCAGCTTCGGAAACTCTCCCGCTCGCAATTGTTTTCGTCGGTCGCGAGAGTGGAACGTGTTTCTTAGTCTGTCAGATGTAATGCTATTGCAACCCTTCTCCTTGGTGATATGCGAATACCTGCGCACATATGTGAGTTAGGGCGATCACCCCATGTCCGAGTGTCAGCATCCTTGTGGGGTCACCTTCCGTAAGTTGTAGCAGTGCTGAGCATAATCGTTCTGTGTATACGCCTGTATGTCACAGGGGTGGTTAGTGCAGCTTAGCTCCGTCCGGCGAGGGCGGAGGGGTGATCTTTTTACCGGTCAGGACACTGCCGCTGCCCATCAGCTTGGAGGACTCTTCCGCGCGGTGGCAGGCCACGTAGTGGCCGTTGCCCATCAGCCGGAAGGCCGGGACCTCGGCGGCGCAGTGGTCGATCGCGATGGGGCAGCGCGTGCGGAAGCGGCAGCCCGAGGGCGGGTTGATCGGGCTCGGCACATCCCCCTGCAGCACGATGCGCTGTTTGCGCACCGCCGGGTCGGGATCGGGGATAGCAGA
>JAABUM010002940.1_pt1 | contig 21835 bp, 33 predicted proteins | sample 5559161 | NCBI WGS metagenome assembly JAABUM01 (sample SAMN10711868, study PRJNA513369) | rock metagenome | isolation source: Antarctica rocks | place: Antarctica: Victoria Land, Siegfried Peak nord
ATGTGTCAACCCCCTCGTTCAGTTCTTGCCCGCTTGCCCATTCAGCATGTGGAGGTGGTTGCCATGGCGGCGCCACAGCGGCGCGTTCCTGCCCCACGCACTTGGACATGCAGATGCGCTGCAGCAGCTTTTACATTCGGACATTTCACTACATGCATTTTGCCGCTAAGAGACCTGGCAAATTCCTCCTGCCCTGCCCTGATGTGTGTGAATACCGCAGGAGCACGCTGCGGCTGATAGACGAACTGAGCAGCCCGCAGCCGGGCAGCGCACCGCTGGCTTTCGAGTCGCAGTACAATTCTGGGCGGGCGCGCCAGTTCGCGGTGTGCCTGTGGAAGTCAAACACGCTGCAGTGGCGCTCGCCGCAGTACAACTCCGTCAGGCAAAGATTTTACAATACTGAGTAATACCAATTGGAACCCTAACGGAGATGCCGTGTGTAGTCCACGTGATGTCCTCGCTCCTGGGCATCATTTCCGCTCGTTGACATGCCTGCGTCATGCCGCACCTTTCCGCCCGGCTACCGCCCCGCATCATTGCGTTCATACTGAAGCTAAATCTGATCGAAATTCGACTGCTTCTCGTACACATGTGATGTGCTTGCCGTTCCTGCGCAGGCTGGTGTGCACCTTCATCCTGGGAATCTGCATCGGCAGCGCCTTCTGGGCAACCGGCTCCCGGCGCGACACTCGCCAGGCGCGCTCCCTTCCCCCTGAATCAACAGTGTTTTCCTGCTTGCTGCCGCTTGTGCCTTGTTGACGCTATGTCGACAGCGCGGCAGCTGTGGGCAGCAGCCTGCATGCCTGCAGTGGTCTGCACAGGCGCTTTAAACTCAAGCCCACAGTCTGCGGCCCCGTCCTGTGAACAGGGCGTTGCGGCGCTGGCGGCTCTCCATACCTTGCTCAGTCTGTAATGTTTTCCCATCGTTCAAATTTTGTTAGCGCAGGGAGTGGTGTCACTGGCGGGGTCAGCGTACGCGACGGCCATTGCGCTGGGCATATTCAACGCCTGCGCGGTGCAGCCAGCGGTCGCCATCGAGCGCTCGGTGTTCATTCGCGAGCGCGCGGCAGGTGTGTGATACCACGCTTAGCGATTGCAAAGCCCCTAGAAGTCTTATCGCAACTGTGGTGCACTCCTTGCCAGCTTCATGCATCGGCGTGGTTGAATGCTCCAATGCCAACCACGCCGATGCCTTCGTATGCTGCGAAATGTGTTGTTTCGAGGCTGGCGCTGCCGGATTAGTGCGCTGCCTTACTGCCTTGCGCTCACACGAGCTAAGAACTGCGCACCAGCGGTTGTTTTGATCAACCGAGACTGTCGATGCACTGCAGGCATGTACGCGCTTGTGCCATATGTGCTGGCGCAGAGCATCAGCGAGCTGCCCTACATCCTGGTCCAGGTGAGACTTGAGGTTTAATCTGTATGTCAGCATAAACTCTGCACCTTGGCCTGTGTATCTTCAACACCAAGCTCTGCACCGTCGAGTGGAAGAGAGGAGCACACGCACATGCCTGAACAACCGAGCTGCTGCAGAAGCAGGACCAATTGATGTTCGGCGGCCAAGCAAGCATCCGCCAGCAGCAGCATGTGTGGGAGCAGTCCCGTGCGGAAGTTTTCACGAGCAGCGCTGACACCTTTACCGACAGTTTTCTGTGTTCGATGTGCGTGCAGACGGTGATGTACACAGTCATAACGTACCCCATGCTGCAGCTGGAGTGGACCGCCGCCAAATTCTTCTGGTATGCCTTAATGCAGGTGAGACCGATTCTTCTTCTCGAGCTGCTGAATGCAGACTGGAGCACCTGCTGACCCTTTGTGCGTCATCATCATGTGCCCTGACTACAATCTCGAAATGGGCCCAGGATCTCCATTCGTGCAGACGCTGTGCTACATGGCGGAAACCGGCATGTCTTTTTCGCAGTTCCTGAAAGCCAGAAACAGAGTTACGTGACTGTTTGGCGCAGTTCCTGACGCTGTGCTACATGACGGAGTACGGCATCGTCAGCATTGCTCTAACGCCCAACGAGCAGGTGTGCAGCAATCAAGTCAATGCAGCGGCTGTACTGCACTGTTGACTTCACTTACTCTTCTATATGTGAAGCTTGCCTTCACACTTCTGTGAGCCTCTGTTTCAGACATGTGGTGGTGCTATGTGGCTTGGTGGTTCGTTCCGGGAGGTCCAAACGATTGCCGTTGGATCGAGATCGTTGCTACTGGCGTTGATGCAATCCAGTTCAATGTGCAGGTGGCAGCCATTGTGTCCGGGACGGTGTATTTCCTCATGGAGCTCTTCTGCGGCTTCATTTTGCCGGTCAGTCGCCCTGTCTCGCCCCTGCCCAAGAAATGATGTCCAACCTGCTCTGCTCCATAGCAGCTGCTTGTGCGAGCCTCTCAGAGCGCACAGTCACTCGTTTGTTATCATGTGGATTACGTCTGCCGGGCCAGTCCCATGACTAACCCCGGTGGTGGCTCCTTGGTGCAGTGGCCGTCGATTCCCATCTACATCCGGTGGCTGTACTGGGCGGTATGTCCTCTCTACTCCTTGTTAGCCATGGAGTTCATATTGATGTGTGCCATCATGTTCTGATACTGCCATCAAGCTTCGACGATCGAAAGGGTTCAGTGGGAGTTGCTCCAACAGTGCATCCGATTATTGCGCAGAATCCTGTCAGCTGGACGGTGTACGGCGTCGTCGCCAGCCAGCTGGGGACAGTCGGCGACGAGCTTGTCACCCAGGCATGTGCTGTTATCAACACAGTTCGCATTCGCATTCTGCAAGCAACGGCACACTGCACCCAAGAACGCCGTGGCCCTGTCCACAGCCGGCTGGAAAGTGCACACCCTGTGACAGGCCTCGGCCTGCGCGCAATCCATATGTGGTGCGGTTTGAAACGAAGACTCGTTCTCAGCGCAACCGCACAGCCTGACATCTTGCCACCCGTCTCCGCAGACGGACACAATGGTGCTGTCGGTCGCCGACTTTGTGCGGACTTTGGATCTCGAACTGTGAGCAATTCCATTGTGCCGCAGACGGACGGCACGGTGCTGTCGGTCGCCGACTTTGTGCGGAACGACTTTGGGTTCCGGTACAGCTACATGGGCGTTGTGACCGCCACGCTCATCGCCTACAGCGTCGGCATGTGGCTGGCGACGGTCGCCGCGCTCAGGTGACTGCGGCACTGACCCATGCGTGAAAAGTTCAATCTGCGGTGCTAGCGCATGCTAGCCACTGCATTGGCGCTGGCGACTTGCCTGCACATCGTGTCCCTTCATGGCAGCATGCGGTCCACAGTCTCGGAAGGCAGTGACGTTGACTCTTGGCAAGCGCATTGCATTGTGATGTGTTGATAGCGCCAAGCCGTTAACATCTGGCATTCTCGATCTGCAGGTTCCTCAAATATCACAAGCGCTGATGCTGTGCTGCACTTGAGCGCCGCCGCTCAAAGAAGTGCGCGGAGTTCACCATCAGAGACTGGGGCAGGAAGATTCTGGGGCAGGGGATTTTGATCTGAACTACCTAAACCAACAACAACATGAACACTATTCTCGAAGCGCGGCCTTCCTCATCTAGTTGAAGCAGTTCGTTCTGAAGAGCTGATGCAGCCTGCCGTATTGCTTTGTTTGTGTCGCCTTGTTTTTGTCGAATCTGAAATTTATCTGCCGTGAAAAACATCTATGTGTGCTTGTTACTGCTTCCTCACCAGCCCAGCATTACTCGTGCGAGATCCGTCTGCATACCCATGCTCCTCCATCCCCTGCATCAGTGACGATGCATGCTTGATTCTCGGCATGACCTTCTGCATTTGTTCCGCGGCAGATGACGACAGCTCTTTGAAAGCTGCACATCGCATCATGCACCTTGCTTGCTGGGCCGCACCTGGGTGAGCAGGCTGAGCTGGATGTTGATATGCCCCCCTGACTTCACCCTCAGCACTGCGCGCAATTTGTTCCAGCATCAGCTTCGCCGTATCAGCGTGCGCCATGAATGCAGCAGAATCCTGCAGCCACTGAGTGTTCCATCGTATAATATGTACGCATGCGTGTCCAGTGACGCAAATTGCAAAACCAGCATCCTGCTGCCGTCCCGAGGGGACTGCAAGCAGGCTGGAGGTGCATTACCTTCTCGGCTCTCCGCAAGGCCGGGCATGCGCGGGTCCGCGAGCTCCGCCGGCATGCCGGTCGCCCACCCGAAGCACTGCTGCAGCCAAGTCGCCGACAGCGGTCGGAATAGCTGCACCTTCAGCTCGTACCTGCGGTTTAGACACCGCGGATCATGCTCTGGTTATATGCGGGGCGACAGCATCTGCATGGACGGTGTCCGGCGCTGCCATCATACTGCGATCAGCTGAACACTTCCAGTTCTGTTGTAAACAACACAACGAAAGCCGTCCCCTGATGCACTACGCACCTGCCGATGCAGGCGGGCAGGCGGACGCTGCCGTAACCCTTTACGACGTCCCGGCCCCAAAAATCTGCGCCGTAGACGCACACGACGATCTGTGGCCAGCCGAAGACGTTGGACGTGCGGTACGCGACGTCCAGCGGGAAGTTCCACACCAGGGCGCCGCCGCCGCAGCACAAAGGCCCAGCGGCGGCGCGCGTGATCTGCGTTATGCCGTCCTGCACGCCGCCCAGCCGCCGCCAGTCAGCCCCGTGCAGCAGCTGAAACTTGCAGTAGGCGTTGCGGGCCCCTGGGATCTGTAAAGGAAACAGCAGCGCTTCTACAGGATTGGGAGCCGATGTACACGGTGCTCCAACAGTGCGCCATTGTGCGCCTCAGCATGATGACCTCTGCAGAGGCGAGCGTCTTACCTCCGCGGACTCGAGCTGGCCGGAGATCACGACATTGAATCCAGTGCTCTCCTCGTCCATCGCGGCTGGCTTTCAGGCATCGGTTCTGATTGTCGCGTGTATGTAGATTCCAAGTGATGGATTTGTGAAGCGCTCCGATTAGACTTGTGTATGGGTACAGCTCTCAGATCCAGCTGAGACAGATCTGCTGAGCTGATGGAAGCTGGTTTCGACCTGTATCAAAGGCTCGCTTGAGACGAAGAAGAGAGATGAAGAAGACCGCGGAGTTCTGTCGCTTGACAGAACTCCTTTCGATTTTGAGGCGCGCGCAGGGGAGCATTGCGCGGGAAGATTCCCGAAAGGCAGATATCCATTGCGAGGATTCCTTTTGCTTGCCTTACGTGTAGAGGCCGTCATCCTGGCAAAAGGCAAGAATAATAGGCATAAGCCAGCGGGCGCACCACCTAAGGCCTGATGCAACTGCAATCTGGAGGGGGCTGTGATCAGCCTGCAGTGCAGGTTTGTGCTCAGTAACATGCTTTCTCGTATGCAGAACCGCCGCTGAGCCTTTGTTGAGCTCAACAAAGGCTCACAGCGTCGAGCAGTAGACTCTGAAAGGCCGATCGAGCCATGGACGACCGGTTGGAGTCGCAGCTCGTCACTGCGTCGCCTGCAGCCTCATTCAGGGGCCAGGCTCGAGCTCTGATCTCCTCCGACAGAGCCCTAGCCGTCGGCGAAACGGATGCCGCAGCTCGCCGAAGCCTGGATGAGACTGAACTCAGGTGCAAGTCGGCCACAGCCTCTTGTACAGCCACCTGGCTGTTTCAATGCGCAATATCTATGTTTCAAACATTAACAAGGACTCCGTAATCTGCCGTCGGGCCCGGCTAGTGCTGCCGTGCTGTCAAGAACGTGCACGTGCTGTGAGCGAATTTTTCCGTCGTCGCAAGGTCGGGCAGAAAGGTATTGGCTATTGGCTTCAGACCGTAGGTGGCGAATGCATACTGAAGATCGCAACCTTGTTTGTATCGCTCAGGAAGGCAGCCGCCGAAGCCAAATTGACGGTGCGATCACCACAAACAGACAGCTGAATTTCTGGATTCGTAACCAAGCATGCACCGCAGCATCCGAGCAGCAGCTGAGAAATCATTGCAAACACGTGGCATGTGGCGGCGGCTGAGATTGAGCAGGTTGCCTTACCGTGCTGAGACTGCCTGCCATTGGGCGCCCCGGCCGGTGTTGCAGCGACCCTGTCATGCATGGTGCATTATGCTGGCTGATTAATGATCGGTCCATGAAAAGCAGATTTGCAGCCTAATGATTCAATACGTTGATGACTGACCCTCATGCATTCGTGGGCCGTGCAGGTCGATGACATCAAGATCGTCGCGGCAAAGGCGCTGGCGACACAGGTACATCTGGACCTAGTGCAGATTCTACATTTCGTTTAGGATCAGCTGATGCACATGTAGAGTCTCAAGCTCTGCCGGCTACTGGGTTAATCTGCCAACCCGGGCCGCCAGCACATTCATTTGCTGTATGTCGGCGCTTGACGGCGCATACTCATCACTGGCATCCATGCACGCACACACACGCTCGCTCGCTACAAACTGTTCATCATTATGCTGTTGTGTAGGACCCGGACTACCTGCCCTTCCTTAAGCGCCTGCACGAGCGCATCCACAAGTGAGTCCTGCCGGTGTTCATGCTGACGGCGCAGTCACACTCCGAGACTCGTTTTGGTGGTGAAACTTTAAAGCAATACGCGCCGAATTGTTGAAAGGGTGCAGTATACACGATTTCGCTCATAGCTGGCCTCATTTCGACTGTATGAGCGCACTCGCCAGAATAACCAATCTGAACACTGCCGATTTGCGCAGGGCGGGCATCACGCTCAGCACCATCGAGGTCCGGTTCGAGGCGCTGGACATCGAGACGGACGCCTACATCGGCAGCCGCGCACTGCCCACCATCCCCAACGCCTTCATCGACTATGTTCAGGCATGTGTTTTGTGACACACTCCCCTTGACGAAAGCAGCATTCACATACATATCGTCTATACGACAGTGCGCGCCTACATCGGCAGCTGCGCGCTGCCCACCGTCCCAAACGCCTTCATCGACTATGCCCAGGTGTGTGACATTCTGATGCAATTTGTCCTTCACTACATGCTGAGATGGATGCCTACATCGGCAGCCGCGCGCTGCCCACCGTTTAAACGCCTCCATTGACGATGTCCAGGTGCGAATTTTTGTGTGATACGAGAGACAATGTGAAGCATTTGCTTCATTCACTAAACACACATCGGCAGCTGCGCGCTGACCACTGTCCCAAACGCCTTCATCGAATACGCCCAGGTGTGCACATGCGCCTTGCGTGCTGCACTCCTTTCTGCCAACAGTAGCAATTTTATCAAGCAGTGTGCAGCAAACCAATCGGCGCTGAGCGAGTATATATGTACGATTGAAGTGCTCAGTTGTGCACGTCTGTGCTGCAGGCGCCTTTCAATCTGTGCGGCCTCAAGTTCGGCGGCGGCAGGCGGAACTTCCCCATCCTCAAGTCCGTCAGCGGCGTGCTCAAGCCGGTGAGATGTCAGTCGTCATACCATGGCCTGCTCCTTGCGGCGTGGCATACTGTTGCAGTGCAGCATACTGCAGGCACACCTCGATGGCGAGATTCTTTTGAGAGTGCAGACCTAGCGCCGCACTACACTGCCAAGAGAAAGCGAAAGTCTATTCGTTTCGCATCTTTTATAAATATTATCATTTGTTTTCGGTACAGGGCCGATTCACGCTGCTGCTGGGCCCGCCGTCGAGCGGCAAGTCGACACTGCTCAAGGCGCTGAGCGGCAAGCTGGACAAGGGGACGCTGCGCATCAAGGGCGACATCTCCTACAACGGCCACACGTGCGCCATTCGATTCGTGCCCTGCCATATCGTTGGCTTGGTCATGTCTGTCTATCTGAGCAGCGAGCTGGACAAGGGGACGCTGTGCACCAACAAGGGCGGCATCACCTACAGCGGCCACACGTGCTGTTTTGACGTTCCGCCCAGCTAATTGCTGGTCCTTTCCAATTCAATGTTGCCATGCTTTGATCTGAGAAGATGGAAGAGGCATGCGAACAGCTTTAGGTTGGTTGCATGTGATGTATTAGCAGCATTTTGGTGGCCTGCTTGTGTGCCGCTCAAAATGCGCATGCGCCAATTTCACACCTGACCTTGCTCCAGCACTGGCACATATGCTGATGATGCTGATGATGCTTCTTTGCGGCTTTTCTGCAGGCTCGACGAGTTCGTGGTGCAGCGCACGGCAGCGTACATTGAACAGGCAAGACGTCTAGCACACCTGTCCAGCCTCCATATCAATTCCGGCAGCGTGCGGTGACGGTCTCCAGATTTGTCCAAAGCCGAACTTCCGTTCGGCGTGCGATGAGATAGGTAACGAAGCTGGATGCCACCAATGGTTTCTGTTGATTTGCAGCGCGACGTGCACATTGCGGAGCTGAGCGTGCGCGAGACGCTGGACTTTGCGGCCCGCTGCCAGGGCGTTGGCCACAAGGCCGCGGAGCTGCAGCTGCTGCAGCAGCGGGAGGCGGAGCTCGGCATCGCGCCTGATCCGGAACTCGAGGCCTTCATGAAGGCACGCACAAACACCTAAGTTACTCGGGTCGCTACTGCTGCGGACATGTGCTGCTGCGTACGCGTGCTGCTTTATGCAATGGTGCGCCTTGCGGAAGACATTGAGCTGGAGGCACAGATGCAGGCGAGAGCGATGCCCCACCAAGAATAAATAGAATCCTGCATGTTGCCTTCCTGCTCATGCCTGCAAGCTCAAGTACTACTCTATAAACACTCTGCTGCAAACTTGCGTTGCTATGACGTGAGTGAGTGGTCTTGGCCCTATGCGCGTGTGTCTTGGCACAAACTGCAGGCTGAAGCTTCCGCCGGTGGCCGCTACAGTGTGGTCACAGAGCTGATGCTGCGCCTGCTGGGCCTTGACTATGTGGCCGACACCATGGTAGGTTTGTGAAGATACAGGGTTTCTACAGAACGTTGGAACACTGCCTGTGTGCTTCATGCTGGCGTGTGGTTTCAAGCTGTCTGCCGCGCCTATTCCCCCATGCTGCAGCTGACATCGGGATGCTTCATGCCTATTGCAGATCGGAGACGAGATGATCAGGTCTGTCCTGGTATTATTTAGCTTGGTTGCTGCATACGCTGTTGGGGCAGAAAGGCTCTCAACCAGATTATGCCAGTCTAGTTCTCACTGCTATCACTGATGGTCCTCTGCAGGGGCGTCAGCGGCGGCCAGAAGAAGCGCGTCACCACAGGCGCGCACAAGCCTGAGGCAGATCGAAGTTGAATGTTTACATATGTATTGTATTCAAAAGCATGTAGCATGCCTATGATGTGCTGCTGATGCAGGGGAGATGATTGTGGGCCCCAAGAAGACGCTGTTCATGGTGCGGCACCAGGATTCTCTGCATGTTCAGTGCACTCTCCACATTGAGATAAGCAGCAACTTCAGCTTTTAGAAGACTCATGGGATAGGCACACGCATCACTTAAAACCCTTGCTGGGTGTGCGCAGGACGAGATCTCCACCGGACTGGACTCCAGCACGACGTTCCAGATCACGCAGATCCTGGCCAACTTCGCCCACATCCGCGACGCCACCGTCCTGCTCGCGCTGCTGCAGCCCGCCCCCGAGGTGCGCTGTGGTTTACCAAGAGCGACAGGCTTTTTTTTGTCAAGGTCTGCACAGACTTGGCTCAATGCTACACTGCTGGCAGTGCTGGCACCCTGCTTCGTTGGCTTTACAATTTACAATGAACAGTGCCCTGCTGGGTTTTTTGCACAATCGACGCGCCCTGCGGACATGCCCTGCAGACATGCCCCACTGATCAGAATTCCACACGCGCTGTACAGGTGTACGACCTGTTCGATGACATCCTGCTGCTGTCGGAGGGCCACACCGTCTTCCATGGCCCCCGCGAGGAGGTGCGCACATGTATACAAAACAGCGCTTGACATGCTGCCCTGTGCAGCTGACCCCTTCTGAAGTTCTGAAGAATGTGACACGCAACTTCGGTAATGCAGTCAATGCTGAGCCACAGAGCAGCGGTGACACAGCTGCCTCGACCGCATACGTCTGCGCCTGCGTCACACTCCAGAAGACTCACCAGTCACATGTGTTCGCGCAGGTGCTGCCGTTCTTCGAGTCGATGGGCTTCCGGCTGCCGGAGCGCAAGGGCGTCGCCGACTTCCTGCAGGAGGTCACCAGCCAGAAGGACCAGGCGCAGTACTGGGCACGGGACGTCTCCAGCTACCGCTTCATCCCGGTAAGCTTGGTGAATTGTTCATCACTGGTCACATTGACCTTCGTTCAAATATGTAATTACATAGAAACAAGCACATTAAAGCAGTTATAGGTCTAGGCTTCCAGCTCAAAGTCGATTCAACTGTACAGGTGTCCGAATTTGCTACGGCGTTCCATTGCACCAAGGCCGCGCGATGCACGCGGGACACGCTGGAGATGCCGTACGACCGCGCCTCATCGCCCGAGGGCGCTCTGGTGAGACAAAAGCTTTCAAGTCAAAGACACAACTTCAAATTCACAAACTGTCAGCCCCGGTCGTCATGCGCGGCGCACTGGGGATGCCGTGCGAATCTGCCGCCTTGCCCCAGGGCACGGTGGTGACCTGGGCCTATCTTCTATTGAATCTCGTGAATTTAAACATTATTCACGTTTTCTTGCAGATCAAGAAGCGCTACGGCCTGCCGCCTGGGCCGATGCTGCGGTCGCTGCTACGACGGGAGCTCACCCTGGTGCAGCGCAACAGCGTCATCTACGGCTTCCGCTTCTTCCAGTAAGTGTTTCTTTCTTGTCAGAGTTCAATGGTGACAGTAAAAGTCAAAATTGCACCTTGACTGCTGGCGGGCTTCACGGAATCGGTTTAGGGGCAGCTGAAATACTGGCTGGTGATGCGCATTGCCATTGACTGCGAGACCCTGTACTGCGAGAGCGATGGAGCGAAAAGTCGTGCAGGCAGGAAAAAGGCTTAAATAGGCAGGCAGAATCTGGCAGTTTGGTTCTCCTCTCTTGCCCCTGCTTGACTGACAATGACGAGCACCTGCACAGGTGCATCTGGAACGCACTGCTCGTCTCGACGCTCTTCTTCCGCACCACCCGCCACCCCACCACCATCGATGAGGCCGGGTGAGCATTGTTTTGATGTTTCCCGGGTTGCTTTTATCGTTTTCTTCCATGTTGCTCACTGCAAATTATCGCAGTCGCACCTATAATCTAGCCAATGTTGTCATGCTGCCGCAGGTACTACCTTGGGGTAAGTGATCCACGTCCTTCTGCACAACGTCCCTTCTGCATGCCCCATCACACAGCAGCCTGTCGCCGAGTCTGGCATGAGGCTTGCATGCGGGCAAAGTTCATGTCGCAGATCTCGAGCTCAAAACTGCGACTGTTGATGAAAATTGCACGACAGAATTGTTGATGATTTTCAACTGTTTGAGAATAACAGTAGATGTTAAGGTCTGAATCTGGCTCGCTTCAGGTCCTCTTCTTCAGCCTCATCTCCATGCTGTTCAACAATTGGTGAGCTGTCTGCACATCCAGCCAATCTGTCTGCCTTGTGGTCACTGAGTGCATGACACCGTCCAATCAGACATTGCATTGCATCCAATCAAGATACGATGGAAGACATACAAGAAACTTTCCACCTCGGCAGGGCGGAGTCGCAGCTGCTTGTGAAGCGGCTGGCCAGCTTCTTCAAGCAGCGCGACCACCTGTTCTACCCAGCGTGTGTCTCATCTCTCCTTCTGCTGTCCTGCACATGTCACACCATGGTACCATTGACACGAGCTGTCAGTGCTCTGTATTCGTTGGCTTCGAAGCGACCACCGGTGATCATGGGATCCGGCAACATTGTGTCTTGATGTGTATTGCTGCTGACGTTCCCCTGCGTGCCTGCAGGTGGGCATTCCACCTGCCCACCATGATCATCTCCGTGCCGCACTCGCTCATCGAGTCGGCGGTGTGGTCGGGCATCGTCTACTGGGTGCGACTTAAACCCTCCATCTGCTGAGATTGCGCTGCACGTGTGACATCGTGTGATATCATCTGGGGTGTAGCCGCCGCATTTGCACTGCCAAGGCAGCACTGTGCAGGCAGCGTAACGTGTCATTTCTGGGTGGGATTCGTCTGTCTCAGCCAACCGCCCCGGTGTGTCAGCAGGTGGTGGGGCTACAGCCCTCGGCTGGTGGCTTCTTCACGTTCTGGCGAGTTGCTGGGTTCCTGGCTGCGTGCTGTTTACGGGCTTGTGCTTTGCATCTTGTTGAGCGGGCAACCACAAAGTGCACTCAACCAGCAACTGATGGGTCTTCTGTGCCGGTTACACAGGCTGTTCTCGTTCCTCATGCACTACTTCGCCATCAGCATGTTTAGGCAAATTGAAACTGCTGTGATGCATGTTCTGTTGTATGCTTCCTGATGGTGTGACACGCAGGTGCAAGCGGCAACTTGATATTATGCGTGCCATTGCATTGTTCAGGTGCTGTGCAGCCTTTTCGAGAGACTCCAATATCACGAACAGCGTCGCGTGAGTGCTTCTCGACCTTCCTGCATTAACTTCTCCTATTACTTGCACTCCTCAGCTGCTGCCAATTCAAAATTGGCGGTACAGATGACATGTGTACCAGTCACGATAGCGTTCTCCGTTTGAGACGCCATCGACAGCTACTTCTATTCCTGCCGGGCAGGGTGCTGGTGTCGGTGCTGGTGCTCAACAATGGTGGCGTCAATCTGCCGCGGACGTCCGTCCGATGGTATTGGCGGTGGTGAGTCCACCGAAAATACACATTTCGCGTTGCATATTGATGAGGAAATTGTATCATCGGCAAACGAGCATGCTGCAGTGCGTGGCTCCTGCATACACCATGTCTGCTTCCATTCAGAAACAGAAACAATTTCTGAGTGCCGAATGGTGCTCGCCTCTGCAGGCTGTTCTACTGCAACCCGCTGAGCTACGCGCAGCGCTCCCTCGCGCTCAACGAGTTCCGGTGCGGCCGATGCATGCGCTGCACAATGTCGCTGCATAATGTCGCTGAGCCCGGCAGCTCTGTCTAGCCGCTGTGACCATATCTTGAGTGCGTGCGGAATAAACTTTGAGCACTTCAGTGCCATCTCCATCAGCCATGGTCCATGATGAGTGCCCTGTTGCGCTGTGCTCTCCATCCAAGTCAATCGCGCGGCACATGCATCTGCTGCACTTCGACCTTGGCGGACCTGAGAACTGACAATTCTCAGTGTTTCATCCAGATTCAGCATTGCATTCTCCCCTGTAGTGTTGTGCAAAGCGCCGGGACCACCCGAGCACGACGCCCAACGAAAGCGTGGGCGATCTGTTCCTGGAGCACTTTCATCACCGTCACGATGATCGTTTCGCTCATGACACTCTTTGTTGTCACTTCAACTACGCAGGGCCGAGCGCTGGGACCACCCCAGCACGACTCCCGGCGTAAGTGTGGGCGACCTGTTCCTGGATCAGCGCGCCTTCGAGAACGAGGAGGTCTGGATCTGGGGCGGCGTCGCGTTTATGGTCGGCTTCATCCTCGTCACCAACCTCGCCATCATGGCCGCGCTAACGTGGTTGCCATGTGAGGCTTTTGATTTTCTCGCCTGCAGGCCAAGTCATGACATCTGTTTGCTCTGCACAGAGCGCAAATACAGCTGGTGTTGCACTGACCCAGCTGGGTCTGCATTGTCGCATGCAGCGCCGGACCAGCCGGGAGACGCCTTTGCTGCCGTTGAAGATGAGACCAGCAGAGCGTATGCATATTATTTTTGTGCTTTTCATAACCCTATCTGCTCTGTGCCTGAAACTGCAGCCCCTGACCGGCCCAGCGGCGCCACCGTCGCCGGAGACGAGCCCAGCACGGCAGACGACGCCGATGGCAAGGCGTCGCACAGCAGCTTGTTCGTGACTCCGGGCTCCGCGCTCGCCAGCAAGGTATTCAAAACACAGAAACGTATCGGATTTTGTTCACACCAACAGCAAGACAAGCTGGTTGTACATCAGAATTTGTCAGTTTTTTTATCAGATCGGATGAGAAACACTTCCACATCGTCTGAATCAGAAGTGTTTTTCGTACCGAAAAGCAGGAGGCGGTCAGCATCGACGTTGCCAACGGCGGCACGGCGGAGGAATTTGACGTCGATTGCGGAAGCAATGGCGATGGCGCCGCCGGAAGCAGCACGGTGGCTGCCCTCAAAAAGCCTGTTACCAGCGGCAAGGAGAGCACCCTGCCCTTCGAGCAGCTGTGAGTCTCTCTGATGCTGACTGTTCGTCATGAAGCCATGTCTGTGCTACAGCAACGGTTGTTTGCACAGAGGTTTGCTGCCTCCTGAAGTCTGTTGGAAGCAACTCTGCAGCAGGACGCTCTGCAAACCCGCATGTTGATGTCAGAGAATGTGACCCCGCACGCAGGTGGCTGTCCTTCCACCACGTCTGGTACTCTGTGGATTTGCCCAGCGGCATGGAGGCAAACATGAACCACCCGCGGAACATCGAGTCTAGTGGCAAGCCGCGCCTGTACCTCCTCAATGTGCGAATTTTCTCTGAAGCACTCTGAACTGTCTCCAACCACTTCAGACTTGCTGGAACCACTCTAGGACTCGTGCCTTCGCACATGAGCTCGATACTTCCTTACTCTTCCTCATGAGAAGGCACTTCGGGTCTACATGCAAGTGCTGTCAGCAAGCCAGAAGATTCAATGTTCTGGCAATTGCCGCATACCCTGCTGGATATAACACGCAATTGCTTGTTCCAACCGCAGGATGTTAGCGGCGCCTTCCAGCCAAACGTGCTGACGGCGCTGATCGGCGAGACGGGCGCCGGCAAGACCACACTGATGGACGTGCTGGCCGGCCGCAAGACCGGCGGCAGCATCGAGGGCGACATCAAAGTGCAGGTGGGCCATTGCTTTACGCTTCAGCCTCGCTCTGCATGATGTTGTGTGATTGGCACGTGATGTCGTGTGCTGGAAGCATGCTGTCCAGACTCGGATCCAATGTTGCACATCACTGCTTCGAAGCTTTGTGCATGTCATGCTGTGCGCCATCCGATGCAGCTGCTTCGACTGAAACGTGAACACCTTTGCTGCAGGGTCACCCGAAGGACCAGACGACCTTCTCACGCGTCAGCGGGTACATTTTGCATTCCACATTGTGTGTACGGTGCATCACGACTTTTGACGTTATGACATGTTCTCGAAGTCTAAAGGTCGTTTCTGACATTTCAGCTGTCATGGAACCTAGGTATATCGAGCAGGCGCGCACTTTTTGCCCACCTTCTGAGACACTCAGGGCTGCACGTTCTCATCAGTAGAGTGCTTTCCGCTGATGTGCCCCCACGATGTCTGCTCAGAAGGGCTGTGGCACTCACCAGCATGGCAATTCTTGATTCCACTAGCATATGCACAGGTGTACATCTGAACATGTGACCGTCTGCTGACACAGTGCAGCAGGTTCACGGCGCAGCCTCTCTCACAGTCAGTCGGCTTCATTACCGACACGCACCTGTCCCTGCCCATCCGCCTGCAGAACGACATCCACTCGCCGCAGACAACGGTGCATGAGGCGCTACTCTTCTCTGCCTCCCTGCGGCTGCAGAACAAGCCCAGTAACGCCGTCGTCGCCGACTTTGTGGACGAGATCATGGCGGTGGTGGAATTGATGCCGCTGCGCCACGCTCTTGTCGGCGTACCAGGTATAATTGTGATTCCTGGCCTAGTACAATTGGCAAACCTGTTGTTGGTTTCCCAAAATTCTCCGAACGAGCTGGCACCAAGCCTAGTATGAGCGTTGTGGACTCGACGCCGCCGCGCCACGCCCCATCGCCGTTCCAGGTGATGCTAAGTTTGTCCACACAGGAGGTGTGCCCACATGGGGACGGGCAGCATGCTTGCCTTTAGACAGCGCATTGCAGCATGACATCTGCTCACGTACATTAGAATCCTCAAAAGCAGCCTCGCCGCATCAGGTTCCCGCCAGCATACACAGTGCACAACAAGCACCTCCACCGTCATCATCACACTGACGCGACGCAGGCCGCAGCGGCCTGAGCGTGGAGCAGCGCAAGCGGCTGACCATCGCGGTGGAGCTGGTCGCCAACCCCTCCATCGTCTTCATGGACGAGCCCACCTCCGGTCAGTTCGCTGCATCTGCTCCTGCTGCATCTCAAGAGTCGTCCGCATTGTGCCTGAACCTGGACGCCAGATGTGTCGTGCATCATACAATGCTATGAAAACGCAAGTGCTTCGCAATTCCCACTTTTTTGTCCAAAGTTTAGCTTGCCACTGCAGGGCTGGACGCGCGGGCGGCGGCGATAGTGATGCGGGCGGTGCGCAACACGGTGGACACGGGGCGCACGGTGGTGTGCACCATCCACCAGCCCTCCATCGACATCTTCGAGGTGTGATGTCGTGCAATGTTGGTTCGCCTTATCATCTCACGACAGTTTGCTTGCGGAACTCTGCACTGCCGACTGCATCACGCAGCATATCTGAAACTCAGCTGTGAGATGAAGTATGTTGGCGACACATCAGACACCTAGCAGCAGAAGAAACGAACTGACGAGCAGTCGAAATTGTCGCTGATGCACCTCCTCGTACTGATGTCATGTGCTGTGTGCAGAGCTTCGACGAGCTGCTGCTGATGAAGCGCGGCGGCCGCATCATCTTCCATGGGCCGCTGGGCAAATACTCCTCCCAGCTGGTCGACTACTTCCAGGTGCAAAGCTGCCGCCATTCCCATGCCATGTACTTGAAAGCACTTGACGATTCTGGCTAATGGCCAGCATCGCCATGATTGGCGGCTCGGCCGGCACGTCCACGCGCTCATGTGCAAGGTACGAGGTGCACTGCTTCACTGTTCTGGTGCTATCAGACTCTATGTGGGGGCCGCTATCTGCCGTCACGGATCAAAATGCGTTACTAGTGATGAGACTTGCACACCACCGCAGCTTGACCCCGCATACGCTGCACTTTCTTGATATGACGCCGACCCTCAGCTGTGTGCGTCACATGCCACAGGACATCGAAGGTGTGCGCAAGGTTCAAGATTACGGATGGGCGACCTGGCTGCTGACTTTTCATAATCCTTACTATTGATACGCCATCTTTCACATCACAACTCTGGCAGCTGCATTGAATGTCAATAGGGCATCGAGGGCGTGCGCAAGATCACGGACGGGTACAACCCAGCGACCTGGGTGCTGGACGTCACCAACGGCGCCTCGGAGCACCGCCTCGGCGTCGACTTTGCCGATGCCTACGAGTCGAGCGACCTGTACAAGTGCGTCTCATGCCGTCTATCAGTGGCCATATTGGATTTTGGGTTTAATCTGGCGTATTTGCCGGATGTTTACGAGTCAAGCGACCTTAAGGTAAAGCTTTACAAGTGCGATACGCACCTCGTCTGCTTTGCTGGTCCTCCCTGTTGCCACCCTGACAACACCAACATGTGCACGGCGGTACGGGGGCGTTGCGCACACGAGGGACCATTGTTCTCAGACAGGCTCTTCTCCCAGGGCTTTAGCTCATGCACACTGGGGCAGGAGCTACATGAACCCTGCGGACGTCGTTCTCGATCGACATGCTCCATCAGAATCCGAAGCACATTTGGCGTAATCTGTGACCCTTGCGGCGTTCTGCGCAGGCACACGGAGGGGACTGGCTGAGCGTTCTGCCGCCCGCAGCCATTCACAATGTTGAGCAGTTTTAACAGCATATAGTACTTCCTTTCCCAAAACACTGCAGGCGCATGGAGGGTCTGGCGGAGCGGCTGAGCGTGCCGCCGCCGAGCAGCGAGCCTGAAGTTATGGTCGACATAACTTCCTGACAATCTGGCATTCCTGCCAATACAGGTGCACAGAGGGTCTGGTGGACAGGCTGAGGGTGCCGCCGCCCGGCAGCCGCTGCACATACTCCACAACAATCTGACATCTCGTTGACACAACGATGAGCTTTCCTGCCAATCTGGACAGGCGCACGGAGGAACTGGTGGACAGGCTGAGCGTTCCGCCGCCGGGCAGCGAGCCGGTGCAATTCGTCAACCGCTACAGCCGCAGCCAGCTGGAGCAGTACAGCCTCTGCGTGTGGCGCTTCCGCCAGGCCTACTGGTGCGAATGACACCATACCTGCCTGCAGCATGGTTCACAGCCTTGTCACGGCAGCACATTGCACATCCTCACTGCCTTCCCTGTTGCAGTGGTGGTTTGAGCGCAGTCTATGTGTAAGCGTACACTGTGCTCCGCCGCTGACCTCTGCCATGTGTGGCCCGCCGGACAGGCGCACGACATCCTACAGCGCAGTGCGCATCCTGTTCACCGTCCTGTTCGCCTTCATTTTCGGTGAGCGTAGCTGATATGGAATTTTGCTTGATGAAACCTGCCCATGCCACATGTTGCTCAATCGGCTGTGCTGCGGCTCGAAGCCTGCAGTGCACCACTATCGTTACTAGGCATCGTTTGGGCTCAGCGCCCTGCACTCAACTGTGAAGATTCGTCTGCTTGACAGGAACGGCTTTCTGGGCCGTTGGTGCACACCGCAGCCAGGAGGCGGACGTGCTGAAGATTGTGGCGGCGCTCTTCACCGCATCCATGTTCCTCGGTGCGCAGCCATCGGTTATCCTTCAACGCTCTCTGATGCAACCCGTTCTGATCACACACCCTCTCTTGCTTCGATGTGGCAGCGCTGCAAGATCACGGCGGCGCTGTTCACAGCGTCCATGTTCCTGGTTGCACTTGTCATGAGCACCCCCTGGCACAAGCTATTACGTATTGCCGCTCGAGTCAGTGCGCATCATCTACAGCAGTGCAGCGGCTGCACGCGTGAATGCTGCTGCGCAGAAAAATTGGCATGGTATCTTTCTGCCTATTCCCATGATAGATCGAGCATGTTTCATGACGTGCACTTGAACGTCTGTGAATCTTGTTTTTCTATGTTGCCAACAGGCATTTACAATTCCAACTCTGTGCAACCGGTGGTGTCTATTGAGCGCCCGGTCTTCTACAGAGAGCGCGCATCAGGTTGCAACCTGATGCGACCAATTGGTCAGCCAGTAAACAACTTGCGCACAAGCACATTATGGTCGAACCCTCGAGTTGCTCTGACAATGTTATGCGGATGCATCTCCGGAAATGCGTGTGACGCAATCTCTTGCTCTGCAGGCCTGTACTCCGCACTCGCCTATGCCGGCGCACAGGCAAGCAAAAACTGCAGCACGAGCACACCCCTGTCTTGTGCCGCGCTCACGAACATACATGCCAGAGCACACAAAATACACAACATGCAGCAAGAAAACAAATGCCCCTACAGTATCCAGTGCCTTTGACTCAATGCGACGCAACACGCGTGGGGTCTCTTGTCAAAGCTGCATAGTTCGTGATGAACACCTGCTGTCAACTGACGAGTTCAATCAATCGCAATTCCGGACGCAGTTCACCATCGAGCTGCCCTACGTGCTGATCCAGAGCGTCATCTTCTCTGTGCTGGTGCGCGTGTACATTACGCACAAAAGCCGATCGACCAAGAGCAAAATCAATGGCGCAATGCTTTGCTCAAATGACACAGCTTGCTTCACATGAAGTCGGCAACATCTGCCTGCTGCCTCTTCTTCTGAAAGGCTGCTGGCCAGAGCAACTTGCAGCGCGTCAATGTTAGTGACGAGGTCGTGTCGGTGCTGACGCAGACGTACGCCATGATCAAGTTCAACTGGAGCGGGGCACAGGTGCAAACTTTAGACTGGATGGAAATTCAATTCAGATTTACCAATGGGTTTTCATCCTTCATCCTATCAACCTGGCTCGAGCCTATTTGCTGTGCTGCACACCGGCGCAGATCGGCCAACCTCAGCCCGCGGTGTGAACTGATCCCTGCGTTCCCCGCAGTTCATGTTCTTCTTCCTGTTCGAGGTCCTGGGCCTGCTGTTCTTCACCACCCTCGGCATCGCCGGCGTTGCGCTCACCCCCAACATCATTGTGGCTTCCATCATATCAGGTGCTGCTGGTTCTTACTCGGCGACTTTGACCAGTAGTGCGACAAGCAGCATGTTATCCTAATAAAAACCAACGTACGTGTACGCTGTACCACAAGCAGCATGTTATCCTGATTTGAAAACACGGTAGTTATACCCTGTTTCGGGCTGTGCAGGATCCATCTACTTCTTCTGCGTGAGTATGAGTTCTCCATGCATACTGCTCTCGAGAAGCAATCTGCTGCAAGTTGTGCCAAACATCTACGCGCCTCGACGATGTTTGAAAACACCCAATGCTGACCGGCCTGTTGCTACCGCAGGCCATCGAAGCTGGCTTCTTCTTGCCGGGTAAGACTGCGGTACAACATATAGATGTCAAACGATGGCGTTCCGGGAGATGTTGCGAGGCACACTTACTCTTGACCAGACGCAGTTTCTAAGTATCTTCGGTAGTGCTCTCTGCAGAGCCCGCGATTCCCGGCTGGCACATCTGGCTGCACTGTGAGCGCCTGTCTCGGACATTTGTTGCGTTTTATTGCGCATGAGCTGCCTCTTTCCTGTGTATATGCCCAGTATAGCTGCGAAGCATAGTAGATTTGCGGAGCACACAAGCACGAAATCGGCGGGCTCACGCCAGCTTGTGACGGTGTTTGCATTGCTCCCTGCAGATCTCGACCCGGTGCTGAGTCCCTGACTCCTCACCTTGCATGGCTGCTCATTTTTGGCTCATCCGACCCATGTTGCCTTGCATGTGTTGAATTCTTGATAGTCGAAATTTGCTTAACCCGCCATGCAAACTGCAGGTCGGCTGGCTAGTGTACGGTCAGGTAGGCAGCCAGCTGGGAAATGTGCAGTCGACCATCCAGCGGGTGCGCCATTTCGCTTCAGCATTTCACCGAGAAAACCTGCCCTCTCTCTAAATATCGACATTCTGCATGCACAAGTGAGATCAGTCACGTCTCTGCATTGATGCGGTCACGGCTTTACTGTGTTGACTTTGGCATGCCATTTTCCATATAGGCGGACGGTACCATCACAACCGTCAGCAACTATGTCAAGGTGTGGTCAGCAAATTTCAGATGCGAATACGAATCGGAATCCAAGTTACGTTTTGCAAGGACGTGAGTTCACAATTGTGCCCGGCCGTGCCGCAGGACTACTACGGATTTGAGTACCATCTTCTCGGTGAGTTCACAATCTTTTGCCCCATCATACAGGCTTCCAGGAATTGACAAGTTGCTGTGTATTGTGATCGTGCAGCAGTCGCTGGATATGAGCATTTCATAGACCATTTTGCATTGATGCATACAATATATAACTGCTGCAGGTGTGCCGGTGGCTGTGCTGGTGGCCGAGATCGCCTTAATGTGGTGCGGCACTACAAAGTATTCTGCTCTTGGATCCTGTAATGTGGTTGTTCTTGCGAAGGGACCTTGGGGAGGGTGGTAAGGGAGTTGATGAAAGCGATGGAAAAGTGGACCATTGCCGATTGAGACTATTACATCTCCCAGTGTTTTGTGGCAATAAATGATTGTTGTTGAGCCGCTCCTTGTTCCTACTGTGCAGGGCGCTCATCGCATGGAGCTATGCGCGGCTCAACTGGGAGAAGAGATGAGCTGGAACAGGAAGCCACGGCCGTGGCTTCCCCCGCGGGGGCTGTCACCCTTTGGATCACATGCCACCAACATCGCTGGATGTGTATGGACATCAGGGCTCCTGTGTATGGACATCAGGACTCCGTCGGACGGCAGCGACCAGCATCGGCGCTTTGGTTGCAAGCTCCACAGACGCTGGTTGTGTGGCGGTCACGGTGGCTGGCTGGCCAACGCCCCGAAGGCCTGATCCGGCAGCTGCAATCTACCACCTGCAGCTGCTTCCATCAGGCGGTTGAGCAGCACCGGGCGCAACATCCGCATCTCTACAAGGATTTGCTGTGGTATACCTAGTGGGTTCACTGCAGGTGATACCATGGTGCCGGTACCATGGTAAAAGT
>JAABUM010002942.1_pt1 | contig 21829 bp, 22 predicted proteins | sample 5559161 | NCBI WGS metagenome assembly JAABUM01 (sample SAMN10711868, study PRJNA513369) | rock metagenome | isolation source: Antarctica rocks | place: Antarctica: Victoria Land, Siegfried Peak nord
TGTGCCCGACGGTCGCGTGGTAGCCATTGAGGGGGACTACGTTCTTGCAGTCCTTCGTGCGGTCGGTCAGGGCGTGGAACCACGGGGCCGGGTTGTGTTTGGGCACGTACTGGTCGCTTGGGGTCGCGCCGCCCGGGTCTACGACGCCGGCGCCGGAGGGGTCACCGGGGATCCCGCAGTGGTACACCTGCTCGCGGGTCGGGTCGTTGCCCATGTCTTGGGCGTACAACTTCCAGCTTTTATGGACTTTGTCGAGCTGGTTGAAGAACGTGGGGACGCTCCTGGGGTAGACGCACCCGGTGCTGGCGTAGGTCTGCCCGTCCGGGGCCGGGAAACCCGGTGCGACGTTGGTGTACTGCGGGCAGTCGGCCTGCGTGGCCGGGGCGGGGCCCTGCCCGCCGGTCAGGGAAATGTAGTTGTCCAGACTGTAATGACCAGTCCCGTAGTACTGGCGCAGCAGCGCGCCGTAACTAGGAAGCGTCTTCCACAGATAACTGTTCTGGTTCAACCCGGTGAACGTGGACTCATACGACTTGTTCTCCAAGATGATCGTCCACACATGCCCCACCCTGTGCACACCGCCCTTCCCAGCGGCACCGTGCTGGGCCCCAATAACCGGGAGGCCGTGACGCGGCGACGCCGACGCGGAGGACTGGGTGCCTGCAAAGAGCAACGCCAACCCGCCGACCACCATCACGATCAGCACACGTCGCACCTGGTGCGACCATCGAATCAAGAGCACGAGCACTCCTCAAATAGGGGGGTTACTGCCGCAGCAAAGGGTTTTCTCAGCAAGACAACATCAGTGTGTCGAGGTCGTCCGCCCCAATCCATAGACAAAGAATGAGGATCAGGTAACGGTCAGACGAACATCAGGAGTCAAATGCAACGCTTGTACCCGAAAATGAGCGGAGAGCAGCCCCCGATCGACCAAACGAAGTGGCTCCAAGACCCTGCTGAGAAACGTGACCTGGGGAGTGAGGCCGATGATGCACCTGCCCCAACAGTCACCGCGACTTGTCATATCTAGATTATCGACTGCATGAACGGCCATAGGATTTGAGTTGGCTTGATGGCGACGGTCATTCGTGTCGGCTCTGGGGCGTCGGGTCGAGGTGGGAACTGGGGGAAACCTCCCCTCAGGGTCGCTCACGCGAACGATGCAAAGGGGCAGCTGATTAGGGTCCCTGACATGAAATGTGGGTGAACCAAGGGTTCAGGGGCAAGATCAAAGGTGCACGCCTGTCGTTGACTGGCGCACGTGCAGGGTTGGCTGGAGCTGGATGGATTTCACGGGGTTGCCGGAGATGGACTCGATGAGGAGCTCGGCTGCTCGGCAACCCATCTCGAACATGGGAGAAGCGATAGAGGTCAGTGGCACCGGCAGCTGAGCTGCGAGGGGAATATCGTTGTAACCGATTACCGCAACGTCGACTCCCGTCTCGCGCCCGGAGGCTCGAATGGCGCCCATGGCACCAATCGCGGCGGTGTCGTTGACGGCGAAAATGGCCGTCAGCCCAGGGTGTTGGGAAAGTAGCTCGTCAGCGGCGGCGCGGCCACCTGCGGTGTCGAAGCGCGAGTGAATAATCCGGGCGGGGGACACTGGGTGGCCTGCCTCCGCGAGTGCCGCACAGAAGCCAGCTGTGCGGTCGACGCCGGTGCTGGCGTAGGCCTCACCGGCCACGACTCCGACCTCGCGGTGGCCGAGCGCGACTAGGTGCTCACCAGCTAGTCGTCCCCCGAGTAGGTCGTCGGTGGTCGCTGACAGGCTGTCCGGGCGCCGACGCGAGGTGAGGGTGTAGGGGATGGCGCGGCGCTCGAGCTCTTGAACGACGGCGTCGTCGTGAAGGCGGGCATCGCCCAGCACTATTCCGTCTGGGCGTCGTTCCAGAAATTCTTCCAGACGCTGCAGCCGCAGAGCAGGTTGGTCGGCGGTATTGCCTACGAAGGTCGTGAAGCCAGCGGTGAAGGCGCTCTGGTCAATGCCTTCGTAGATGCGGGCCAGGACGTAGTCAGTCAACCGGGGCACCAGTACACCCAGGGCGTGGGTGCGTTGCAGCCGCAGCGCAGAAGCGACTGCGTTCGGTTGGAAACCGAGCTCGGACGCGATGCGCCTGATTTCCAGCGTTTTGGTCGAGGCGGTTGATGCGCGCGGCGAGCTGAGGGCACGTGAAACGGTCGAGATGTGAACTCCAGCTCGGGTGGCGATCTCAGACATCGTCACAGCGACACGCGGATCACGCTGCTCATCGATGCTCATATGCCCCTTTCTACCGCACCGTGCGAAAGCCGCGGCCGAGGCGAGCCGAATAGTTTTACTGTGAGCCCCTTCACACATGCAATCGATTGCGCTACTTTCTAGGCAATCGATTGCAGGATCCATGAAATTTACCTGTTAGGAGGTAGTAGTGCAGATACAGGTGTTGGGCACGGGAGGCACTATCGCCTGCCGGCGGGTTGGTGATGCCCTCGTGGCGCAGGTCCCCATTGCCGAGTTGCTTTCGACTGTCGATCTGCGCGTTCTGCCCGAACATGTCGACATCCTCGCGGTGGACGTGGGCGCGAGTCCTAGCTTTGCGCTCTCATTGCATGAGATCGCAAAGGTCGCGTCCCGTGTGTTCGAGGCGCTTGACCAGGGAGCTGATGCAGTAGCGGTCACGCATGGGACGGACTCGATGGAGGAAACCGCCTTCTTGCTGGACGTACTGCACGTAGGGGACCAGGCCCTCGCCGTCACAGGTGCGCAGCGTCCGCATGACCATGCTGACAGGGACGGACCGCGCAACCTCGCGGCCGCGTTGCAGGTGGTGACAAGTGCGCAAGCACGGGGTCGTGGGGCGCTGCTGGTTTTCGACGGTCAAGCCTGGCCTGCCTGCGGTGTTCGCAAGGTGCACACCAGCGACCTGCGCGCCTTCGAGTCACCGTTGGGTCCGTGTCTGCAGGTGAGCAGGTCCGGTGTGGGGGCCCTCGAATCTACTCGTCGCGGCAGTATTCCGGGAGCGTTGGACGCCGTCAGGAAACGTGGGCTGGCCCCGGTCGACGTGGTGGCCGCGGTGCCCGGCGGAGACGGCACCGCGCTGGCCGCGGTTCTGGACCGTGGCAGTCGCGGGGTCGTGCTGCAAGGTCTGGGCATCGGCAACGTGGGCCCCGCAGACACCGAGCAGGTACGCCGTGCCGTGCGCAGCGGTGTGCCCGTGTTGATCACCAGCCGTGTCAGTCATGGTGCGGTCCGCCCCCTTTACGCAGGCGGGGGAGGCGTTGACCTCGAACAAGCTGGCGCGGTTTTCGCTGGCAGTCAGACCACCTGGCAAGCACGGATCTTGCTTTCGGTCGCGTTGGCCTTGAGACCGCAGGCACCCCTCGACGTCGTCCGCTCGTGGCTGGGCAGCCACGAGCCCGGCATGTAAATCCAATCCAAGCACCACACCCGCTGTAGTCCCGTTCGGGACCACAACCTTCACGAGGAGAACAACGTATGGGCAAGGACATCAAGGTCGCCTTCGGCACGGACGTGGACGCGGTCGGGGGGTGGCTGGGCTCCTACGGCGGCGAGGATTCCCCCGATGACATCTCTCGCGGTGTCTTCGCGGGCGAGGTAGGGGTACCCCGGTTGCTTGAGCTCTTCCGACGACAAGGTCTGCGCCAGACGTGGTTCTGGCCAGGGCACTCGCTAGAGACTTTCCCCGAGCAGTTCGAGGCGTGCGTGGCGGCTGGGCATGAGATCGGTGTCCACGGGTATTCTCACGAAAATCCCATCGCGATGTCACGCGCGCAGGAATCCGAGGTGCTCGACCACTGCATCGACCTGATCACAAGTCGTTCGGGGCAACGGCCCACCGGTTATGTGGCCCCGTGGTGGGAATTCAGTACCGTAACCAACGAGTTGCTCCTCGAGCGGGGCATCAAGTACGACCACTCGCTGATGCACCGTGACTTTGAGCCTTACTACGTCCGGGTCGGCGACTCGTGGACGCCGATCGATTACGACGCTGAGTCCGCACACAAATGGATGAAACCACTGGTCCGCGGCAAAGAGACCGACCTCGTCGAAATACCCGCTAACTGGTACCTCGATGACCTGCCACCGATGATGTTCATCAAGTCCAGCCCGAACAGCCACGGCTTCGTCAATCCGCGCGACATTGAGCAGATGTGGCGCGATCAGTTCGACTGGGTCTACCGAGAGATGGACTATGCAGCGTTCACGATGACCATCCATCCCGATGTTTCGGGTCGTCCTCAGGTTCTGTTGGCGCTCGAACGACTCATTGAATACATCAAGGGCCACGCCGGCGTGCAGTGGTTGACCTTCGATGAGATCGCGGACGATTTCGTGCGCCGTTCTCCGCGGGAGGCTTGAGATGACAAGCCTTCCGGAAGCACCGACTGAGACCGATGCCCCTTGGACACGCCCGGTACCGGCACGCACGTTGGGCAAGGTCTCAGCGGTCTGCTTCTTCGCCTGGGTCTTCTCCGTCTACGACTTCACGTTGTTCGGCACCCTTCTGCCCAAGATTGCTGACAGCTTCGGGTGGAGCACCGCCACCTCGGCGGAGGTGACAACCTGGGTTCAGGTTGGCACGTTTGTGATCGCTCTCGCGGTCGGCCCAATGGTCGACCGACTCGGTCGGCGCAAGGCTCTGGTGGTCACGGTGATCGGCGCCGCGTTCGCCTCGGCATTCACCGGCCTGGCAGGTGGCGTGCTCACCGTGATCTTGATCCGTTCCTTCGCGGGCTTCGGCTACTCCGAAGAGGTTGTCAATAGCGTCTACCTCAACGAGATGTACGGCAAGACCCGGCGACGCGGCTTCATGTACGCCTTCGTGCAGTCCGGATGGCCGGTCGGGGCTCTCCTCGCAGCGGCCATGACAGCGCTGCTACTACCCGTAGTGGGCTGGCGCGGATCCTTCGTGGTCGCCGCCGTACCAGCCGTGGTAATTGCCATCATCGCCACCCGGCTCCCGGAGTCGCCTGCGTTCTTAGCGCTACGCGAGGCGCACCGCCTCAAGCGCGAGGGCCACCCCGACGCGGCGCAGACGATTGCCCGTGAGGCGGGTGTTGAGCTCGTCCACCCGGCCCTCAAAGAGGTCTTCACGCCACAACTTCGCGTGCACACCATCGCGCTCTCGGCAGCCTGGTTCTTCAACTGGATGGCGATTCAGGTCTTTTCCGTCCTTGGAACGACCGTCCTCACCAAAGGCAAGGGAGTCTCGTTCAACAGCTCTCTGATCGTCCTCATCTTGGCCAACGCGACGGCGTTCGTGGGTTATATCTTCCACGGCTGGGTCGGCGACCGATTTGGCCGTCAGCGCACCATCACCGTGGGCTGGATCATTGGCGGCCTGGTGACCATGGTCATGCTCTTTGGTCCCGACAGTTCGTTTTTTGTAATCGTGATGTACGCCATCACGTTGTTCTTTCTCACCGGCCCGTACGCCGCCCTGCTTTTCTACATGGGGGAGTCCTTCCCCGCCCACGTGCGCGGGGTCGGTCCCAACGTTGCCCATGTCATGGGACCAGTAGGAGCAATTGCCGGTTCAGCGATGCTCACCGCATTCCTCAAGGCCAACATCTCCATGACCATCGCCGCCTTTGCGGCCGGTTCCATACCGATGCTGCTCTCCGGTGTCGCGATGCTCTTCACCCGGCGCGTAGAACAACCCGAAGAACAGCTCGCATCCGAAGGAGGCGCCGCATGAACAGGGCCACACGCGACGATGGGCTCGAAGGCAAAGTGGCCATCATCAGCGGCGGTGCCAGTGGAATCGGGCGCGCCTCGGCGGTCGCCTTCGCCCGCGCGGGTACCCACAGCATCGTGGGTCACTTCCCAGGCGACCTTCACGACCCGAACGAGGTTGTCACCGAGGTCGAGCATGCTGGCGCTCGATGTGAGGTAGTCGATGTCGACGTGCGCGACGCCGACCAGGTCCAGGTGTTCGCCCAAGCCGCACTGGACCGACTAGGCCGGCTCGACGTCTGTGTGGCAGGAGCGGGCATCCTGCGCCGGGCGGCGCTAACAGATCTGAGCGACCACGCGTGGGACGACATGCTGCAGGTGGACCTCACTGGTGTCATGCGGGTCATGCGCTCAGCGGCGGCAGTCATGCCCGGGCCGGGTGCCATGGTGGCCATCTCATCGATCGCCGGTGGGGTCTACGGGTGGGAAGAACACGCCCACTACGCCGCAGCCAAGTCAGGGGTCCTGGGGCTATGTCGATCGCTGGCGGTCGAGTTAGCACCACGTGGGATTCGCGTCAACACCGTGATCCCTGGACTGATCCGCACCCCTCAATCGCTAGACGCAGTCAACTCGCTAGGAGCTCAGGGTCTACAGGAAGCCGGTGCCATCATCCCGCTCGGACGGGTAGGGACCGACGATGAAGCAGCACGCGTCATCCGCTTCCTCGCCAGCCAGGACGCCGCCTACGTCACCGGCCAGCAATTCGTCGTAGACGGCGGCCTCACCATCCGCTGGCCCAGTTAAAGAAGGACAGGACAAATGACCCAACAACAGCCACTACAGGGACAGATCGCCTTCGTGACCGGTGCAGGCAGCGGAATAGGCGCCGCAATCACCCGCGAGCTGGCCACAGCAGGAGCCCTCGTCGTGGCAGCTGACCGCGACTTCGCCGCCGTCACCGCGGTAGCCGCTTCTCTCACCCAGCCCTGCGCTGCAGTGCAGGCAGTGCACCTCGACGTCACGAGCGCCGAAGCAGTGTCCTTAGCCATGGACACAGTAATGCGCGAACACGGACAGCTCGACGTGCTCGTCAACTGCGCAGGCATTCTCACCGAGGTGCCCCTGCTGGAAATGCCGCTCGAAACGTGGGACCAGATGATCGAGGTCGACCTGCGCAGCGTTTTCCTCTGCTGCCGATTCGCTGCCCCCACATGGTCGCCGCCGGCCAAGGTCGAATCATCAACATCGCATCTCAACTGGCACTCAAGGGCGGTGAGTCATTAGTTCACTACTCCGCCGCGAAAGCCGGCGTGATAGGCCTCACCAAGGCCCTCGCGCGGGAACTAGCCCCCCACGGAGTGCTGGTCAATGCAATCGCGCCGGGTCCCATCGAGACGCCCTTAGTAGACGGCATCAGCCCAGAATGGAAGCGTGCAAAACAAGCAGAACTCCCGTTGGGCCGGTTCGGTCAGCCAGAAGAGGTATCACCAACAGCCCTGCTGCTGGCCAGCAGCCCGGGCGGTGACATCTACGTGGGTCAGGTGCTCGGCCCCAACAGTGGGGACGTCATGCCGTGAGACAGGGCCACTGATGTGCGGCGCATGCGGGTCCGGGATCGCGCGAGCCCCCTGGGAAACACGGTCCCATGGAGCCACACTGGCTCACCTAACAGCGCGTGCCGCTGAAGCACAAGAACTCATCGGACGGCATGCCTACGTAAAGCCGTTCGGACCCGCGGGCTACACAGTGCGCACTCCAACCGGCGCGACAACGGTGCACCGCGATCTCGACGACCTCCTGGCCCGGTTGCTCGCCCTGGCACCAGAGCACACTCACCAACATGCCACCCAGGCGTATAAAGACCAAGGCGCGACGGCGGTCGTGGCCACGCGGTTCTTACGTATGCGATCCCGGAAGAATCACGAAATTTCCCCTCACGTCAAGTAAGTGAGTGGCGTAGAAGGCCTCTGAACACTGAGGCCTTCTACCTCGGGTCATCGAGCGTCGACCGCCGCTTGCAGACGGTCAGCCACGTCGCGGTCACGATCCAGGGTTGCTTGTTGATAGTGCAGGGCCATGGCGGGGGTTGTGTGTCCCAGGCGGTGTTGCATCTCTCGAACCGTGGCACCGTGCTGGGCGCCTAGAGTGGCAGCGGTACGCCGAAGGTCGTGCCAGTGCAACATAGGCTTGCCAATAGCCTCTCGGGCATCGTGGAACCCGTATGCGGCTTTGGTGTATTGCTTGCCATTGCGCTTCTCGACGCGAGCCACGCGGCCGTAGAGCGCGGTCGGCGCCAGTAGTTCGCCATCTGCACCGGGGAACACGAGGCCGTCACGGCCTCGGACTGTGCTTCGATTCATGTGTTCGCGCAGCGCGTCGAGGACGACGGCGGGCAGCGCTACATCGCGACGGCCCGCGTCGGTCTTCGGAGGTCCAAGTTGCTTCTTGCCGGCCGCGCGGCTCGCGTTCTGCACCACGCGGACTATGCCGAGCTTGATGTCGACGTCACGACGGCGTAGGGCGACGGCCTCACCGAATCGGAGTCCGCCCAGGCCACAGATCAGGGTGAGGGCTCGATGCTTCTCGGGCATAGCAACCACCAGCGCGAACAGTTCGTCGAGAGTGAGCACTTCGGGCTCACGCCGCACTTTTGTACGGCCACCTGCGCGGATCCGAACGGGGTTACGCCCGATGAGTTCGTCATCTTCGGCTTGCGCAATGATCCCGTAGAGGACTTGGTAGGCGTGCGCGCGCGCTGTGGGGGTCAGCTTGCCGTATCCGTTGAACCATGCGGGGACAGCTGCGGAGGTGATGTCGTCGATGGGGATCTCACCGAACGTCGGTAGCAGGTGGCGATTGAGCGCCGTCGTGTAGCTCGCGCGGGTCGTCGGGCGCAGGTCGTGCCGTCCATCAAGCCACGATGCGGCGTACACGCGGAAGACGTTTCCCTTCCGGGTAGCCTCTGCGCTAAATTTCGCCTCGGAGCGGGCAGCGGGGGAGACCCATGTTCCTGCACTGATGAACCGACGCTCGTCATTGAGCGAGGCTTCAGCATCGAGCTTGATGATGAACGTGACTGGAGCGGCGTGGCGCTGGAGATCCGGACCCCGTTACCTGGCGCGATAACGGCCGCTTGGCAGCTTGGCCAATATTCCAAATCCGCGCTTGTCACTCATTGCCTTGTCTTCCGTTCGTGGGCCACACGTGGGCCACACGTGGGCCACAAAAGGCTATCAGCGTCCCTATACGTCCACATGTGAACTTAGCGGAAACCGTTGCTATGACTGATGTTTGACTCAATACACAGGTCATTCTCAATTTCTGCGAGGGGATCAGATGCAATTCGAGTCCCTTCACGTCCACCATCGCCGCGGATGAAACCCACCGTGATCACGCGACCATCGAACAAGTCATCGCCGAACTGAAAGACGGGTCGTTAGCGCACGCCCCCTCAGGGAAGTTCACCGCGAACGCGGCCTGGTTGACCCTGGCCTGTATCGCGTTCAACGTGCTGAGCGCCGCCGGCGCGGCCTGGCACGCCAAAGCCCGGTGGGCGACCCTACGCACCCAGCTGATCACAGTCCCGGCCAGGATCGTGTCCACCGCCAGGCGCCTGGTCCTGCACCTACCCAAGGACTGACCCTGGGCACCGGCGTGGGAAAACCTCTGGGCACCGCCGCCACCACCTGACCACACAGCCCGAACGGGCGCGACGAAACTTCTCCAGTGGAAGAACCGGGCAGACCGGCCGATAACACCTGCGCTCACGCCCCACGTAGCACATCACCCGCACAATCACCCCAGAGCAACACCCGAAGACATCACCGGTGGATCAAGGCTGCGCGCACGAGAGGCAGCGACTGTGTGGGGGACTACACAGGGCGCCGGGGCGGGGACCGCTCATCTGCGGGCCCCGCTGCGCACCCAGGGCGCGGGCGTACGAGGCGTTCTGGTCAGCAGGTCGTGCACGGTCAAGGTCAGATAGCCCAAAGTATTCGTCGACGGTGCGTGTCCAGTTTGGTACTTATCAGCCATCCTGTTCGCGGTGTGTGGCGGTTGGTTCATCGTGACCGGGCCAGCCGCTACAGCTTGAGGATCAGTGCGATCCGGGCCACCACATCTCGAGTTGGATGTTGTCCGGGTCCCGGAACACCAGCGCGGTTCCCGACCCTGAAGGTGCGTCGGTAACGGGGGAGTGCCTCACCCCATGGTCGGCGAAGTGAGCCTGCCATGCATCGAGATCGGTTCGTTCTGTAACGGTGAACCCGATGTGATCCAATCCCGGGCGGCGTTCGTCAAATCGGTCAGCGGTGGGTCGTGCATGTTGATTTAAGCCAATGATCAGGCCGCTGTTCTCGTGTCGAAGGACGACCATGATGCGGTCATCGAACTTTGCTCGGGTGACTCGGCGCAGCCCCAGCACCTGGCAGTACCAGGTTGCACTGGCCTCTACATCGGACACTGACAAGTCGACGTGTGAGGTGCTCATGAACTCTGGCATCGTGGCCGCCCTTGCGTTGTTGTTGACGTTACGCGATCACTAGGCCGCGCGACAGCCATTCGTTCGGTCGCTGGGCCCCCTTTGACTCTTTGTTCAGTTTCCCTTCGCTGGTTCAAGCTGAATCACGTTGACGGGTGTGATCTCAGCCGGTCAATCAACACCGGCACCCCGCGCCGCTGCGCCACGTGGCGTGTCTCCCGCACCGTCCGGCGTGGGCTTCGCGACGGTTGGGCCAGGGGGTTGTGGGCTGCGTACCCAAGGGCGGTGCAATGGTGAGCCAGGGCGAGATCGTGCCGGGTCCTCACGGGTTTTTGACCGGCTGTGCCCATTGCCTGATCCGCGCGATGAATGGGGCAGTCCCGCCACTACGAGCAGATGCGCAGCGTTGGTGCCCGGGTTGGACAACGAGACCCACTCTTCTTTGGTCACCAGCGCGGCGTCGCCGGTGTCTATTGTGATCGTTTCGTTCGCCGTGGACATAGTTACCGTCCCGACGATCGGTATCACGATGTGACGTCGGACCCGCCATGCGTGTGCTCGGGCAGCCACCCCCAGGGGGACTTCAATCGAAACCACGCCGACTGCCGGTCCACCTGGTTCGCCACCGAACAGAACCGTCACTGTTGGTGCTGCGGGTGCTGGTGGTTTCCGCTCCGGCCCGTCTCCACATTTTCGCACTTCCATTTCGACCTCCGGTTTTGGTCTTTTCGGAGGGGGGAGTCCGTCTCGCTCGGGGTGTTCCTTCTTTTCGCTGACCGCACTGATACCTCCCACCGTGCTCACTGGGTCAGGTCTCATGGCTCAATCGCTCCTCTTCTCCGGCAGTTTGCCGCGCTAGTTCGTAGAGCAGATCTGAGACGCGGTTCATGATCTGCCGGATACGCGGGGTCACCGCCTCGGTATGCAACACGTTCACAAGTAGCTGAAGCTGGAGTCGTAGTCCGTAGACATTGCCACGACCATGCCGTCCAGGAGTTCTGACACGTCCACCCCCGCCTCGCGCAGCGCGGGGATCAGAACATTTTCCTCTTTCTCGATTCTCAGGCCGACCAACGTCAGTAATGCGCGGGCCGGCAGAGCTGTTTGCAGCAACGTGTCGGCCCGCGCGATCTGATGCACCAGGTCCATCAAAAACCGGTGATCGAGCTCCAGAGTCGCCACGAGAGCATCCGAGCCGATTTCTGCGGCAGCCGCGTACACGAAGCGTTCCTCGGTTTGCAGATGCGCCATCACGTCACCGCGGAGAAACTCGATCAACGCATGCCGGGTGCCGAGGTCGTCCCGATCCGCGGCGACCGCCGCAACCACCGCGTCGACACGTTGGACCAACGTGGACCACAGCCCGGCGTGATGATCCTCAGACACCCGGGCCGTGGCACCCACCGAATCGTCGCTGGGGTCTTCCGAGGCATTTCGCGATCGGCTCATACCTATATTTACAGTTATTTATGTAGAAAAAGCAAGGGTAGGCCAGTTGATTGTCCCGATAGGCCCATCGAAACATCGAAACATCGCAGCTTCACACAGTGCTGAGTGCTGTGCTGAAGGGTGCCTACGGCGCGCCGCCCTCGCGGGGCGCGAGGTGTGCCACACATAACGAGGGTTGGACGAATGGTTCGAGACGATCTGTGGTGAGGGGTGAGTCCATTGCGTCCAGTGCTCCCTGCATGATTCCGAGGTGGATCGCGCAGATGAGGCTCTGATGGTCTTGGGCGACCTCGCGGAAGGGACAGTTGCGGAACTGGATCGCGCGCCACGCGAGGGGACCTGCCGTCGGTGCCCGATTATCGCGCGCCGGCTCGAAACCACCCTGGACGAGCAGCGTGTGAAGTTGTTCGAGGGTGTGCTCGGCATCGACCTGCTGGTAGGGGAGTGGTCGATGCGACAGGTAGCGGCCCCAGGCCTGCCCCGCCTGCAGGGCAGCTTGGTCGGGCTCGGGCAGTGACGCGGCCAGCACACTGGTCAAGATCTGCGCCAGCATTTGGTAGTCGCGAGGGCCCGTTTGTGCGCCGGCTGGCGTTGCGGTGTACATCGTGCGAGGGCGTCCGGGGGCTTCGCGCGGTTCCCGTTCGCGACAGGCGAGCCCGGCGTCAATCAGTGCGTGCAGGTGAATTCGTGCAGTGTTCGGGTGCACCTGCAACGCGGTGGCGACCTCCTGCACCCCCAGGGGGCGCCCGGCGTCCTGCAATATTGCCAAAGTTCGAGCACGACTCTCGCCCGATACTGCTGAGTCGTCGGCCCGATCCTGCCAAGACTGCGACATATCTTCGACCTCCGTAGTGTCCATCTGATCGACAGCAACTGCCCGTCACCCCGGTGACGTTCCCGAATGCCTCCCATCATAGAGTTTTTCTCATTAATATCTGCACAAATGACATCGATCAGAAAAGGAGGTGGCTTTTGATGGTCAGGGATGGCTTTTTCACACGTACACAGGACCCATGGCAGGTGGTGGACACCTCGTTCGCCCGCCGGTCCGAACGTGGTCCGAGGTCGGCTTGGCGCAACGGACCTTCCCAGGTGAGGTCCTCGAAGGATGAATGAGTCCAGCACGTCGCAACACCTGCCCGCAGATGATGTGGGTGCTGGTGGGGTCGCCAAGAGCTTCCGTGAGGAACTGGACACCACCCGGTACACCGTGGTGGACGAGCATTGGGCGGGCGGGGTGCCGGCCCAGTATGGCGTCGCCCCACGGATCAGGATCGGTCGGGACAAATGGTTCAACCTGTTGTGGTTGATCCCGATCGGTTTCCTGCTCGCGGTCATCGCCGTCGCGGTCGCCAAGGGCCTGCGCGGGATACCGGCGGTCGAGTCGTTCGTTGCGGACCACCCCGGCATGTCGGAACTGCCGGTCGGTGCACCGGTGGGCTTCCCCGCGTGGCTGGCGTGGCAACACGTGCTCAACGCGTTCTTCATGATCTTCATCATCCGCGCTGGTCTGACGATCTTGTCCGATCACCCGCGGCTGTACTGGACGCGGCACTCCACCCCCGGCAAGGACTGGTTCCGCATCCAGAAACCGGTCCCACCTGACCCCCTGTACACCGCAAAGGCAGACTCGATCACCTTGCCGAACGGGGTCGGTCTGCCCGGGCGGCGACACTCGATCGGCCTGGCCCGGTGGTGGCACCTCGGCGTGGACACGCTGTGGTTGGCCAACGGTGTGCTCTTCTACGTCCTACTGTTCCTCAGCGGCCAATGGGTGCGGGTGGTCCCGCTGCATTGGGACGTCATCCCCAACGCGGCCTCGGTCGCGCTGCAGTACGCCTCGCTGGACTGGCCCCTGGAAACCGGCTGGACCAACTACAACAGCCTGCAACTGATTGCCTACTTCATCACCGTCTTCGTCGCGGCACCGCTGGCGTTGATCACCGGCCTGGGGATGTCCCCAGCGCTGTCCACCAAGTTCCGCCGGATCAGTTCAGTCTTCAGCATCCAAGTCGCGCGTTCGCTGCACTTCTTCGTGTTGTGCTGGTTCCTGGTCTTCATCGTCGCGCACGTCTCGCTGGTGCTCACTACGGGCGCACTGCGCAACCTGAACCACATGTACGCCGTCCGCAACGATGAGTCCTGGCTAGGATTTTGGTTCTTCATGCTCGCCATGGTCGTGTTCATCGTGGGCTGGGTGGGCGCGACACCCCTGACCTACCGGCACCCGAGGATCGTGCAACGGGTCGGTTACGCCCTGATCGGCCCGGCCCAACGACTGTTCGAACACATCGACTCCAAACCGGGTCAATACAGCGAGCAGGACATCTCCCCCTACTTCTGGCACAACGGCAAGTACCCAGACGCCCAAGAGTTCAAGGCGCTGGCTGCAAATGACTTCTCCGGCTACCGACTCACTATCAGCGGCCTGGTCGAGCACCCCGCCCCGTTGAGTCTGGACGACCTACGTGGGCTGGCTCATCACGAGCAGATCACCCAACACTTCTGTATCCAGGGTTGGTCAGGTGTGGCCAAATGGGGCGGAGTCTCGATGAAGACGATCCTGGACCTCGTACAGCCCACACCGGAGGCGAAGTGGGTGATCTTCTACTCCTTCGCGGTCGGCCCCGAAGGTGGCCTCTACTACGACGCTCAACCAATTGAGCAGATGAACTACGCACTGACCATGCTCGCCTACGACATGAACGGTGAACCGCTGCCCTTTGGTCACGGCTCCCCGCTGCGGCTACGCAACGAGACCCAACTCGGCTTCAAAATGGTCAAATGGATCAAAGGCATCGAATTCGTCGAGGACTTCTACGAGGTCGGCAGCGGCCTCGGAGGCTACAACAACGACCACGAGTTCTTCGGCTACCACCAGTCCATCTAACTAATGGCCGTGGCCCGGATCCGAAATGGTGTGACGGTTGGTTTGCTCAGGGCCTCGTCAGCGGTGGTCCCGGGTGCGATCTTTGAATGTTGTCCTGGCGGCGTGGGGACGAAAGTCCCTACCGGTAGTGGGTGACATCTCACAAGATTGGCGCATGAGCCACCCGCAGGCTCGAGCAGTCAAGCCCACAATGAACTCTTACCCAACGCCCCTGTAGACGCGGTACACCACCCGCCGTGACCCAGGTCGGGCAGCACAGGCATCGACCTGGGTCTTTCCCGGCAACTGCAGAGAGGATGCGATGAACGTAAGGCTCACGGTGAGCTGGTTGGTCAGGCATCTGGGCGGCGATCAGTCCTGGGCGTCGAGCGGACCGAGGCCAATGAAACGGGCGCACCAGCGGGCTGACCCGAATGCCCGAGCGTGCGCGAAGGCGCGTGAGCGCGAGCACCACCAAGACCCCAAAGCCGTCACCGTCTAACCCTCGCAGCGGCGGTGAGCTGTTGCGGTCAGCGGCCCGATCAACTCCGAGCCCACCTCAGGAGGCACCTGATGGCAACCACCACGCACACGCCGTCCAGGACGGGCGGGGTCGACGAGCCGGGACCCACCCCGGTTCGTCATCCCGGTCGCACGGTGGTCAAGTGGCTTACCGCCACCGACCACAAGATCATCGGGGATCTGTACTTCATCACTACGTTCGCGTGGTTCCTGATCGGCGGCTTATTGGCGTTGCTGATGCGCGCGGAGTTGTGGGTCCCGGGCCTGCAGATCGTGGACAACCCCGAGCAGTACAACCAGTTGTTCACCATGCACGGCACCATCATGTTGTTGCTGTTCGCGACACCGTTGTTCGCGGGCTTCGCGAACGCGTTGATGCCGTTGCAGATCGGCGCTCCGGACGTTGCGTTTCCACGGCTGAACATGTTCGCGTATTGGCTCTACCTGTTCGGTGGGCTGATCGCCGCCGGCGGGTTCTTGACGCCGCAGGGCGCCGCCGCGTTCGGTTGGTTTGCGTATGCCCCGTTGTCCAATTCGGTCTACAGCCCGGGCCTGGGTGGCAACCTGTGGGTGTTCGGACTGGCCCTGGCAGGGTTCGGCACGATCCTGGGGTCGGTGAACTTCATCACCACCATTGTGTGCATGCGCGCTCCCGGTATGACGATGTTCCGGATGTCGATGTTCACGTGGAGTGTGCTGATCACCTCGATCATGGTGATCATCGTCTTCCCGGTGCTGGCCGCGGCGTTGTTCGCGCTCGGCGCGGACCGGGTCATGGGCGCGCATGTCTTCGACGCGCAAAATGCCGGCGCAATGCTGTGGGAACATATGTTCTGGTTCTTTGGGCACCCGGAGGTCTACATCATCGCGTTGCCCTTCTTCGGGATCATCTCCGAGATCATTCCCGTCTTCTCCCGTAAACCGCTGTTCGGGTACAAGACCATGGCGTTTGCTCTTATCGCGATTGCTGCGCTGTCGCTCAGCGTGTGGGCCCACCACATGTACGCCACCGGTCAGGTGTTGCTGCCGTTCTTCGCGGCCATGTCGATGCTGATCGCGGTACCCACCGGTCTCAAATTCTTCAACTGGACCGGCACCATGTGGGGCGGGTCTCTCACCTTCGAGACACCGATGCTCTGGGCGATCGGGTTCCTGGTGACCTTCCTGTTCGGCGGGTTGACCGGGGTCATCCTGGCCAGCCCGGCCCTGGACTTCTCGCTGACCGACTCCTATTTTGTGGTCGCCCACTTCCACTACGTCGTGTTCGGCACCGTGGTGTTCGCGATGTTCGCCGGGTTCTACTTCTGGTGGCCCAAATTGACCGGTCGGATGCTTGATGAACACCTCGGCAAGATCCACTTCTGGTTGCTGTTCATCGGGTTCCACACCACGTTCCTGATCCAGCACTGGCTCGGCGTCGATGGCATGCCGCGGCGGTACGCCGACTACCTGCCCTCAGACGGTTTCCAGTGGATGAACGACGTATCCACCGTCGGATCATTCATCCTCGCCGCCTCCATGCTGCCGTTCACGTACAACGTGTACAAGACCTGGCGTACAGCGCCGCTGGTCGAGACCGACGACCCATGGGGGTACGGCGCTTCACTGGAATGGGCGACCTCATGCCCGCCGCCTCGGCACAACTTCGACTCCATCCCGCGCATCAGGTCCGAACGGCCGGCTTTCGACCTGCACCATCCCGAGGCCGCGACCACGTCTGTGGCGCCAGCGCCCGACGCGTTGTCCAAACTGGTCGGCCCCGGCGACCGCAGATCACCAACGCTGGGCGGCAAACACGAGGGTTAGCACTGGATGAGCCCCGGATCAACCCACAGCTAGTGGTGACCCGCGCATTGCGCTCACCACTGAGTTCACCGCTGAACTTGCGGGTTCGGTGATGGTTTCGGGCAGACTTCGGTGTGTGGTCGGGACCGCGCGCGGCGCCTTTTCAGGGCGCGTCTCTCGTCCTCGGTCAGCCCGCCCCAGATCCCGGCGTCCTGACCCGTTTCCATGGCGAAGTCCAGGCACTCCTTCAGCACCGGGCACCGAGCACACACGGCCGTGCCTGTTCGATCTGCTCCAGCGCGGGGCCGGTGGTGCCGACGGGAAAAAACAGTTCCGGGTCTTCGGTGCGGCAAGCCGCCCGATCACGCCAATCCATCACGTCAGCCGCCCATCCTGGCTCGCCGGATCAGTCCCGCTCGCCGCCACGGGTCGCCCACCTGCGAGGTCCATGCTTCGGGTGGGTTCACGCTCCCTGGCGGCTCCCAGTCCCGTACTGGTGAGAGGTTGCGAGGCTGATCGCGGTCGGTGATCGCGGGCGCCTTGTCGAGCAGATCTGCCCGCCGCCGCAGCGCAGCGTCACCGAAGGGCGTCCCCGACGAGTCGGTCACGACAGGCAATTGCTGAGCCCGCAATTGCTGCCAATCTTCGCGCCACTGACGGATCATTCGCCACGCGGCGCCGGTAATGGGTTCGCGGGTCATCGCGACGGCATACCCGAACCGGGCGATGGGATCGCTGGTGGCCTGGCTACTCATGAACTCCACCGCGCACAGGGTGCGCAGTACCTCCGGATCGCCGATATCGGTTCCATGCATCCAGTACGCGGCGAACAGCAGGTCGCGCACCTGGTCTTCCACCGTCGCGACCACTGCTTCGGCGTACGCGCAGACCGCTGCGGCGGTCTGGGGCACCATGTCAGTCACGTAGCACGGCACGCGCTGCCCGGCGCGTATCTGCGGACCGAACTGGGCCAGTGACGCCAACACTCGCGTGGATTCTCGCTCGCTGCGACGTCGACCGGGCACCGGTAGAGCACGCTGACTCTCCACGGCTCGCCACTGGATGGTGTGCCCCGACGCGCGTAACAGGTCTGCCCGACGATGGGCCAGAGCACACTTCCAACAGGTGACATCGCCGTACAGCACGGTGTGGTCAACGGGCTCCATGGGATCACGCTCCTTTCCTACCGGGCCGATCACCACACCGGCCTGGTCATATCTATAGTTTCTCCTATTATGTAAGGGTAAATTATAAAAATGAACCCTGAAAGAGAGTCAGAATGGCGCGGTCCAGTCTCATCACGCGTGACCAACGGCAGGCCGCGGACACCATTCGTCGCCTCGCCAGGGCCTGGTTCGTGTTCTCGGCCGCTTGAAGGATGCGGTGACGACAAGGTGCTCACCCCCCTGGGCAACCCGCACACCGTGATGAAGACCGGTCCGGCATGACGGTCCGTCGGGTCACTGTCGTTGGCGCATCGCTGGCGGGTTTGTGCACTGCTCGCGCGCTGCGCTCTGAAGGGTTCGACGGGCAGATCACGCTCATCGGTGACGAACTGCATCGGCCCTACGATCGCCCGCCGCTGTCCAAAGAGTTCCTGGCAGGCACCATGAGCACCGGTGACCTGGGGATCGAGGGCACATCGGAGACGCTGGATGTGCGCTACCTGCTGGGTGAAACCGCCGTGCAACTGCTGGCGGACCGTGCAGTGCTGCTGACCGGGGGACGGCGCGTCGAGGGGGACGCGGTGGTGCTTGCCACCGGTGCCCGAGCCCGATCGCTGCCGCTAGGGCAGGGCCTGGGCGGCGTGCATACCCTGCGAACGATCGAGGACGCCGCCGCCCTCGCGGCCGAGCTTATGCCGGGTCGACGGCTCGTGGTCATCGGCGCTGGCTTCCTGGGCGCCGAGGTCGCCTCGACGGCCCGCCAACTCGGTCTGGAAGTGACCGTTGTTGAGGTAGCGCCGATCCCACTGGCGGCATCCCTAGGGGTCCACCTCGGCGCGGTAGTGGCCCGCCTGCACGAACGCGCAGGCGTCCACCTGATCACCGGATCGGCGCCGGTCGCGCTATCCGGCGAAGGCCAGGTCCACGAGGTACTACTGGGCGACGGTCAACGGCTACCCGCAAACGTCGTGCTCGTGGCGGTAGGTGCGGTACCCAACACCGAATGGCTGGCTTCCTGCGGTCTGGACGTAGCAGAGGGGGTGCGGTGCGATGCGTTCGGGTTCACCGGAATCGATGGGGTTTACGCCGTGGGTGACTGCGCTGCATGGTTCGATCCGTTCGCCGGTCGACACCATCGGGTCGAGCACTGGACCAGCGCCCTAGAACGCCCCGTTCCGATCGCTCAACACATCGTGCACAACGTCGTGACCAGCAAGGTCAAACCGTCGTACTTCTGGTCCCAGCAGTACGACGTCCGTATCCAATTCGCGGGCACCGTTGAACACCACGATGAAGTGAGTATCGAGGACGGCGACCTGGACTCCTCAACGTTTCTGGCGGTCTATCGACGCCTGGGGGAACCCATCGCAGTACTCGGCCTCAACCACATGCGGCTATTCAGCAGATGGCGCCGCTCACTACCCAGTTGTTAGCCAGGTAACGACCGACTGAACAGAACCCTCCGTCCCGATGTTCCTCAGGTGCAGGAACGGACGGGATCCGGCAGCGACAGGCGACATCCAAGCTTCGTGCGGATGCGGCCCGAACAGGTGCTCCATAAAAAAACACCGGGTGCGGCGGTTGCGTCTGCAACGGGACCGTAAGCCGACCTGGCTGCACGAAGCTGTATCTACACGGCTGGCGTTATCACAATCTCTTGGTCATCTGCTAGTTCGCTCGCGTTGACTACGGTAGTCGTGGCCCTGGCCACGGGTTGCTCGAGCTGCGTGAACGGCAGCTTTTCTTCCAGCCAGCGAGCGATAAGGTCCTGCTGCTCTGGGTGGCCATCACGATCGACCAGCCGTGCTCTTGGACAACAAGGTCCGCCCGGGCGACGATCCTGACCATTGGGCTTCCTCTTGGCATTTCTTCCAGTGCGCAGGGTGGCACCGGTCACCGGCCGGAACACCCGGGCCACAGTCGACCTCGCCCCTTCTTGCATGAGGGTGGACCACTACTGGACGCACTGTCCAGTAGTGGTCGGATGGGTTCCGGTCAGCGATTCCTATCTGGCGCGTGCCCAGCAGCCCCTGACGCACGATCTTGCATCGCTGCTACTCGTATTACGGGACCGGTTAGGTGTGGGCGATGACCCGCCCGCGCGCGTTGGTGGTGAAGGAGACCAGGCCGTGGCGGGGAACGAAGAGCCGGATCGGCCCGTCCTGGCCGGGGACGCCCCCGGCATCGACGACCTGCTGAAGCAACTCCGTCGCCGCGTCGACAGTCATCGGGCACCGCTCGAGTTCGGCGTCGGTGTCCTGTGCTGCGGGGTTGGGTTCGTGTCGTTCGGATGGGCTCATCCGATCGACGGTAAACCCGGCTGGACCGGTCCGTCGAGGGTGTATATTGCCGCCGCCACCTAGTGGTGTGAACATCTAGCACGTACCGTGGTCGCGGCCCGTCCGGCGCGAAAACCCCCCTGAATGCGTCGGGCGGGTCCCCGGTTCCACCCTATGGCCGCCAACTCATCAGCTTGTCCGCAGTGCACACGCAGCGCGAAGTTCTAGGGCATCGCGCCCCGGTGGGCGGCGCATCGTTGCAGGCGCGGGCTGAGCGCGACGTAGTGGCCGTCGACGTGGATGCCGTGGTTGTGAAGGATCGCAGCGAGGCCGGTCTAGTGTTCGTCTTCTAAATCGGGGTGGGGATGCCTGTCGCGGGGGATGAACGGTCCTACGACGCTCCGTGCGGTGTCTGCGATGTCCTGGGGGCAGGTGTCAGCCCAGGTGGCGGCCGATCCGGAGTGGCACCACCCCCGGGTGGTCGATTAACAACACGCGGTGACCGTTGGTCAGGATCGCGTCCTGGCGCGCCGAGACCGAGATCCACCCCGGAGCACGTCCTGGTCCAGGTCGACACTGGTGACCAACCCGGCCACCTGCACCGGCCGGGAGCCGTTGTCGTCGCTTGCGATGGATGCAAACCCCATATTTGCAAAAGTAGTTCGCCGACCATCCCGGTAGCCTGAGGTCAGGTGATGAATTCATCAACGACCATGGCACCCGGCAACCGCCGTTGCGGCGAAGCTGTGTGCAGCGGTGAACGGCTTCAACCGTCTGATCGAAAGTGATTCCACTGCAATTACGGGTGACCTCGGTGGCCCGGCCTGAAAGCTCGTGCCCGATCTGAGAGTTCGTCCCCGGCGTTATGTCATCGATGACGGCCATTAACCATTATCGTCAGCGGTGTCGGCATCGTCATCCACGGCGTCGGCCCGCGGTGGCCCGTCCTAGTGCGTGCGCCCCTCAACCCCCGTTCGAGGCGGTGCCCCAGGGGCGGGTCATGTGGACTCCTCGCGAGCGACGCGAAATCGTCGCACGGCAGGAGTGCCCGACGACCTTGGGAAGCCGGCTGGCTCCGCAGCCGCCCCGTGCCCATCTGGGGAATACCTGTCACACAGATACGTCCGGATATGTTGAATCGATCGGGCAGCGATCCCAGTGGCATCACTGCCCGGGTGCGGTGTTCGATCCGGTACAGGGGGGCTGGCACCTGTCGCCATGGTGTGCCGCACGCAGGACGTCGCGACAGTGCCGCTTCGCGGCCCTTCCGGGATGGTTCGCAGCATCAGTCCTACGGCGCTAGCGCGACAGCCGGTGTCAGACTTGATCCCCGCTCATCGCTGCGGTGGGCGGTGCTGACGGCCAGCACTTTGATCGGCCACCAGCACGCTATCCGTCGAGCTTTATCGGGCGGGCGGAAGCGTGGTGAGCTCGCGCAGGTGCGCCGCGTTGGTGTGGTGGTCGGTACGCGAGAAGTTGTGGCTGGCGGAGTTCTGGTCGGGGGAGGCGACGCGGGTGAAGCCGGCCGCGTCGACGATGACGTCGAACACGTCGGTGATAATGGCTGGGCTCAGGGCCTCCAGGAGTGCAGCGACGTTC
>JAABUM010002943.1_pt1 | contig 21822 bp, 23 predicted proteins | sample 5559161 | NCBI WGS metagenome assembly JAABUM01 (sample SAMN10711868, study PRJNA513369) | rock metagenome | isolation source: Antarctica rocks | place: Antarctica: Victoria Land, Siegfried Peak nord
CTTCTGTCGATCAGCTTGGTCGCTATCGATCCTGAAGACCCCGACCCTCAACGCCTCACACGACGCGCCGAACACCACCAAGACCACCCCGGCAGCAAACCAACCACGCTCAGCGACGAAGAGCCGCTAAAACCCACTCTGCCAGCGTTGTCTGATCCAGCGCTGACATCTGGCTGACGGATCGGAGCCTGCCCAACGTCGAGGTCGAGGGCTCGCGCGCCACTTTCATTGGGGGTGACCAGGGGGTCTGCTGGTTAGGCCGTATCGTTCGGCTCAGGGCGGCAAATAACCTGTTTTTGGACGGTGAAGCCACATATTCTGGTAGCGGAATTAAGGCAGCCCTACCTCGTTCGATAACTCCCGACCGCCAGCGCCAGGAGGGTGCTCATGACCCAACAACTAGACCAACGGTATGTGTTCGGCGACTTGTTGCGTGATTGGCGCCGCTCCCGCAACGTCACCCAGATGGCGCTCGCAAACAAGGCCGAGATCTCGCCACGGCACCTCAGTTTCGTCGAGAACGGCCGTTCCACGCCGAGTCGCAGTCTGGTGATCCGACTGGCCGGGCACCTCGAGGTGCCCCTGCGCGGCCGTAACCAGCTGCTGCTGGCCGCAGGCTTCGCGCCGGAATACTCCAAGCAGGAGCTGGACGGACCGCGGCTGTCCATGGTCCGGATGGCCATCCGCAAGGTACTGACCGGTCACGACCCCTACCCAGCTCTGGTGGTCGACCACAGCTGGAATTTGGTCGAGGCCAATGCGAGTGCGTCGCTACTCATCGCCGAGTTGCCTGCCGACCTGCTGGCGGAGCCGTGCAACATGCTCCGGATCAGCCTGCACCCGCGTGGGCTGGCGCCCCGCATCCTCAATCTCGAGGAGTGGAGCGAGCACGTACTCGATCGATTGGGGCGTCAGATGCGCATCAGCGGCGACCGGGAGTTGGTCAAGCTGCACGCCGAGCTCACCGGCTACATCGGTAACCGTGCGCCCAGGCAGGACGCACCGAGCCGCAATCCCGTGGCCGGCGACGTGATCGTGCCAATGCGGCTGCAGCACGGCGAGCACGTGCTGTCCCTGTTCAGCACGGTCACCACCTTCGGCACCCCGCGTGACATCACCGTGGAGGAACTGGCGATCGAGGCCTTCTACCCGGCGGATGAGGAAACTTCAGAATTGCTCCGCACTCTCTAGCACTACGCTGCTCCGCTCGCCGCACAGCACAAAGCCGCGCCCGGAGCGGCCGGCTACCGTAGGTAGACGTCCGGTCCCAGCGCGGCCCGGGTTGTACGGGGTCAGGCAGCGGCAGGCATCTTGTCGATGAAGCCACTGACACCGCTGATCTTGCCGTCCTCGCCGATCACGGCGACATCGAAGCCCACCACGATGGCCTCGGTGCCCGGGGCAGTGACGAGCTCCCAGGTGAACCGGACGATGTTGTGGTGCGCATCGAAGGTGGTGCCCCGGACGAACTGCAGGCCCTTGAACTGATCCTGGGCGCCCTGCAGCACCTGGTTGAACCCGTCGCGGCCGACGACCGAGGCCAGCGGGTCGGTGTACACGGCGTCCTCGGCCCACAGCTTCTCGATCTTGGCCGTACGGGCGCCCGCGTCGGTCTCGTTCCAGACGGCGATGTAATCGTCGACGACCGCGTTGAGGTCGGTCACCGTAATCTCCTTTGTCGAAGTCACGACAGTTCCTTTCCGGTTGGCGGCCAGGTCCTTCCTTGCGGACCTGAGCCTGCGTGCTTTGGGCCGGTTGAGCCCTGCCCCTTCGGGACAGCAGATCACCGTTGCGGACATGCACCGTGGCGTTCCAGTGGCTCGCCCCGGTTTAGCAAGCCTCGCCCTGACCGGACCTATCTGTCGATGACGTGAGGGGTAATATTCTCGGCTTCGCTGATGGGTATTGGAATCTGGCTACTGCACCGCCTATGCTGCAGGCATATTCTCGGACCGTCGAGTATGCACGAATGCGCGTACCTGGGATCGGCTCTAAACGGCCATGGAAGATTCACCCGCTGTTCATGGCGAAAACGACGCTGGAGGTTACCGGATTATGTCGGGTGAACTCGCACGGCGGCTGGTGCCCGACGATCTCTGGCAACTGCTCGAGCCCCTGATCCCGCTACCACGCACCCGACCGCAAGGTGGCGGCCGGTCCCGGGCCGACAATCGGGCCGTGTTCAGCGCGATCGCGTTCGTGCTGACCAGCAACTGCCCCTGGCGGGCGCTGCCACCGGTGTTCGGCGTGAAGCCACCGACGGTGCACCGCCGGTTCGGTGAATGGGCCGCACTCGGTTTATGGCAGCGCCTGTATGAGAAGTCCGTTGCCTGTTACGGCGAAGGACCTGAGGTGGATTGGACCCGCGCGCTGGCTGAATCGGTCGAGTCCCGCACCCGGGTCGAGTCCGATCAGCGCCCTGTCAGGCACGAATCAGTCGCCGCTGTTGAGATCGATGGCACCGGACAGCCTGGTCCGGCGGCGGTGACTCTTCCGGATCGACGGGCAACGATATGACCAACGACGTGCACCACACCCCGCAGCGCGAAGTTGCCGATCATGGCGATGATGCGGGGTCGTTCCTCGGAGAAAGCCTCAACTTACCTTCGTCCCAGCAGTCCGCAGACATTCTGGAAGGCCTCGTCATCGAGATCTTCCGGGACCGGCTGCTGCTGGTTGAGGGTGAAGAACTCAGCATGGACACCAATTACTTCGATCTCGGGCTCACGTCGCTGCGGCTGACCGAAATCAAGCAGCGGCTCGAAGACACTCTCGGCATCGCCATCGATGCCACCGTGCTCTTCAACCAGCCCACCGTCGATGACCTCATCGAGTACCTGAACGGGCCGCCGGCCGCCGTTTCCGGCGTCTCCGCCGCCTGACGTCCTCGGCCGGAGCCGCCCGCCGACGCCTGCAGTACCCCTCTCCGCTTTCCACCCACCCTCGGGCGATTCGAGCGGTACCCCGAACACCTTCCCGAAGGAGCACCGATGTCGTCCGAGCCGAGCGAGGCCGTTCCGTCCGGAGAGGATGGCCTCGACGCCCTGCTCCAGCGGAAGTACGAGCCGATCGCCGTCGTCGGTGTCGGCCTGCGCTTTCCCGGTGGTAGCGAATCCCTCGACGAATTCGATGAGTTCGGCCGAGGTCGACCTCACCCGGCTGGCCGTGGACGCCGTCAGCGACGCGCACGCCGCCGGGCCCGACCATTCCTGGCAGCTCGACGTGCCCGACGATCCGCTGGTCATGCAAGGCGACGGTGCTCGGCTGCACCAGGTGTTGACCAACCTGCTGGCCAACGCACGCACCCACACTCCAGCCGGCACCCAGGTCCGGGTCTCCCTTAGTCAGCAGGGCGACCGCGCGATTCTTGCCGTGCGCGACGACGGCCCTGGCATATCTCCCACACTGATGCCCGACATCTTCGAGCGGTTCTCCCGCGGTGAGCAGTCCCGCTCGCGCACCGCGGGCAGCACCGGGCTGGGGCTCGCCATCGTGGCGGCCGTCGTGGCAGCTCACGGTGGGCGCATCGACGTCACCAGCGCCCCTGGCAACACCGTGTTCACCGTGACCCTGCCGATGCATGGAAACCAGCAAGCAAGACCACAGACTTTCGAAAGCTTCGCTGGCCAGACTGCTTGACATGAGTAACGAAACCGTTGTCCACCAGGTAGATCCTTCTCCGCCAGCGCTCCACGGATCGAGCGCGGTAACCGGGTCAGAGCACTGATCCGCGGCCGGGTGGACGACCCCGCCTGGGTACGCCCGTCGGTACTCGGACTGCTGCTCGCGACAGCTCTGCTCTACCTCTGGGGACTCGGCGCCTCGGGCTACGCCAACTCCTTCTACTCCGCCGCCGCCCAGGCCGGTTCGGCGAGCTGGAAGGCGATGTTCTTCGGATCATCGGACGCCGCCAACTCGATCACCGTCGACAAGCCGCCAGCCGCCCTCTGGATCATGGCGCTGTCCGTCCGGATCTTCGGCCTGAACTCGTGGAGCATCCTGGTTCCACAGGCCTTGGAAGGCGTCGCCGCGGTCGGCATGCTGTACCTCGCGGTGCGCCGGACGTCCGGAGCGGCCGCGGGAATTCTGGCTGGCGCGGTGCTCGCCGTCACCCCGGTCGCCGCACTCATGTTCCGAACGGTTCTTTCCCTATGAGTTCCTGATCACCATCGCAGACAACGCCAGCACCGACGCGACCCCGCAGGTCGCCCGGAGACTGGCCAATGAGCTGTCCGGCGTCCGGCACATGCGACTGGAGCAGAAGGGCCGCGGCCGCGCGCTGAGCGCAGTGTGGCTGGCCTCGCAGGCAGACGTCGTGGCGTACATGGACGTCGACCTGTCGACCGACCTCAACGCTCTGCTGCCGCTGGTGGCTCCGCTGATCTCGGGACACTCCGACATCGCCATCGGGTCGCGGCTGAGCCGGCAGAGCAGGGTGGTCCGCGGAGTGAAGCGTGAGGTGATCTCCCACTGCTACAACCTCATTCTGCGCAGCACGCTGCTCGCGCGCTTCTCCGACGCCCAGTGCGGGTTCAAGGCGATGCGGGCTGACGTGGGGCGCCAGCTATCGCCGCTGGTCGAGGACACCGGCTGGTTCTTCGACACCGAGTTGCCGGTACTGGCGGAACGCTCGGGGCTGCGCATCCACGAGGTGGCGGTGGACTGGGTGGATGATCCGGACTCACGGGTGGATCTGGTCTCGACGGCCCCTCGCCGACCTCAGGGGGGCGTGCGGGTGGGACGCGCACTGGCGACCGGGGCGCTCCCGCTGGCCGAGGTACGGGCGCAACTCGGGCGGCAGCCGCTCAGCCCGACCTCGCCGGACGTGCCACCGGGGCTGCTGCGGCAACTGGTCCGCTTCGGCGCCATCGGCGCACTGAGCACGGCCGCGTACCTGGTGCTGTTCTGGTTGACCAGCGGCCTGCTCGGCGCTCAGGGCGCCAACCTGTTCGCCCTGCTTCTCACCGCCGTCGCCAATAGGTCGGCCAACCGCCGGTTGACTTTCGGCATAGCGGGTAGGACGAATGCCGACCAGCACCAGTTGTAGGGCCTGCTGGTCTTTGCACTGGAGCTGGCGCTCACCAGTGGCTCGCTGGCGGCCCTGCACGCCACCGACCCGGTGCCGCACCGCGGGATCGAGGTGGCGGTGCTGATTGCGGCGAACCTGGTAGCGACCGCGCTGCGCTTCGTCCTGCTACGCGGTTGGGTCTTCCGTCGCACCGCGTGAAGCGGCGGGCTAGCGGCTTTCCTCCAGCAACTTAACGGCAAAGTGGGTGTGCGTGACGAGCGAGTCGAGGTAGCCGCCCCGGATGGCAGCGTGCGCGGCGGAGACCTTGTTCAGGCCGTAGGCGATGCCGATGACCTCTGGGATGCGCCGTAGCTGCGCAGCAGTGATGGCGATGATCCGCCCGCTGAGCAGAGTTTCCATGGCGTTGCCCTCGGCGTCGAGGAGCACCCCGGAGAGGTCGGCGTGCACTCCGCTTCCGCGCATCAGGCTCCGCTCGGCGGGAGTCAGGGCATCGTGCAGGGTTGAGCTGGGCGGATTCCAGCCGCCGACTCCGACGACCGCTTTGGTGATCGATGCGAACCGGGCGACCGCGTCGGCGACCTGCTCCTGCCGGTAGAGACCCTGGGCCGTCTCGACGTCACTCACGATCATCGGGGCGTAGAACACCGAGGACTGCGCCCCCGCCCGCCGGGCGACGCTACGCACGACGTCCACCGAGCTGGGCTCCACATCCGGACGGGTCAGCGCGCCGGTGAGCTGGACGACCTGCTTGGCCGCCAGTCCGCGCAGCTTGGCCGTCATGGCCAGTACGACCCGTGCCCAGCCGATCCCGAGGACATCATCGGCTGTGGTGATCTCGCTGAGAAGATCGGCCGCGACCCCGCCGATCTGGTCGCGAATCTGCGCGTCATTGCCTCGGGCGGTGTTGACGACGACGGCATGGCGAAGGCTGAAGCGTTCGCGCAGCCGCTCGCTGAGATCGAGTTCCAGCGAACCAGTTCCTGCCACGCTGATACGCACGATCCCACTGGCGCGGGCAACGTCCAGCAGACGAGCGACCTTGAAGCGCGTGATCCCCAGCTCTTCCGCGATCTGCACCTTGGAGCGGTTGTCGACGTAGTACCGGCTCGCGACGCGGGTGGCCGCGACCAGTTCGACCGGCCCGAGGGACGGGGCAACTGACGTCTTGTCCATGAATTCGCCTCACCTACTCACCCGCGCACTTGACCATGAACCTATCATTTGAGCATCAAGGCCAGTCAAGGCGCTCATTTGAGCATAGCGCAAGGAGGATATTGCCGTGGCGACGATGAAGGTGAGTGTGCTGCGCGGGATGGGGCAGGTCGCCGTGGAGGAGCGCGACATCCCCGAGGCCGCCGCCGATGAGGTGCTGGTCGAGGTGCGATCGGTGGGGGTCTGCGGCTCCGATGTGCACTACTTCGAGCACGGCCGGATCGGTCCCTACGTCGTGGACTCGCCCCTGATCCTGGGACATGAGGCCGGCGGCGTTGTTGCGGCAGTGGGCGGCGAGGTCAGCTCGCTGCGGGTCGGCCAGCGGGTTTCGATCGAACCGGGGGTGCCTTGCCGCTCCTGCGCGCAGTGCCTGGCAGGACGCTACAACCTCTGCCCCGACGTCAAGTTCTTCGCGACTCCGCCTTACGACGGCGCGTTCAGCCAATACGTGGCGATGCCCGCGGCGTTCGTGTACCCGGTCCCGGACAGCATCAGCGACGACGCGGCCGGCCTGCTCGAACCGCTCTCGGTCGGCGTGTGGACCTGCCGCCGCGCCCAGTTGGCGCCCGGCAAGACCGTGTTGGTCACAGGTGCGGGACCGATCGGACTGATCGCCGCGCAGACCGCCCGCGCATACGGTGCGGACGCCGTCACCGTCACGGACGTGAACCCGCACCGGCTGCGCCTGGCCGAGAAGCTCGGGCTCGCGACGATCGACGTCAGCCGGACCTCCCTGGCCGACGCCGAGGTCGAGCCGGACGTGCTGCTGGAGTGCTCAGGAAATGCCCGGGCCACCTGGGATGCCGTCCGTAGCTACGATGGCGCGAGCCGGACGCGCCGTCCTCGTCGGGATGGGCGGAGATACCGTGCAACTGCCGCTGTCCTACGTGCAGGACCGCGAGCTGATGATCACCGGAGCCTTCCGGTACGCCAACACCTGGCCGATCGCGATCCAGCTGGCCGCGTCCGGGTGGGTGGACCTCGACTCGATGGTCACCGGCCATTACGGTCTTGATGAGGTCGGAGCCGCGCTGACCGCCTCACGCAGCGATCCCACCACCGTCAAGACCATCGTCAGACCCGGAGACTGAGCCAGGCCGGGAGATCAAGCCGGTTGTGCAGCGCCCGGCTCGGACCCGTGCGGGCTGGCGACCGCAGATCCCACTTCGCCATTGCCATAGAACTCGTCATGGGACTTGCGTGAGGAGCAGACCGAGGCCATGGCACAGGTCGTCCGACGTCCGTCCGAGTTCATCCGCAGGACCGCAGTCTCACCCGGAACGTTGTAGCTGACCAGCGTGGCGTCGCCTTCGGGGGTGGACAGGCACGAGCCGACTTCCGGCATCGAATCGCGTGCGTCTTGGTAGAGCGGGTGCTCGTACTTCAGGCAGCACATCAGACGGCCACACGCGCCCGAGATCCGCAGCGGGTTCAGCGGCAGGTCCTGGTCCTTGGCCATCCGCACCGACACCGGTTCGAAGTCGACCAGGAACGTCGAGCAGCAGAGCTCGCGGCCGCACGAGCCGATCCCGCCGATAATGCGGGCCTCGTCCCGGGCCGAGAGCTGGCGCAGCTCTACCCGGCCCTTCAGGGCGGCACCGAGGTCGCGGACCAGGGACCGGAAGTCCACCCGGTGCGGCGCGGAGAAGTAGATGATCGTCCGGTTGTCCGAAAGCACGTGGTCGACACCGGCCACCTTCATCGGCAGGCCGTGCTCCCGGATCAGGCGCTTGGCCGCGACCCTGGCCACCGCCCGCTTCTTGCGACCGGCATCGAGCGCGGCAAGGTCATCGGCAGTCGCCATTGCGGACAGGACGGGCAGCCCGCCGACGTCGTCTGAGGTCCATTGCGGCGCCCACATGACCTGGGCGACCTCGTCACCCCCGTCCGTGGGATAGAGCACGTGCTCGCCGACGGCTGGGGTCAGGGAACCGGGATCGGCGTAGTACAGCCGGCCGCGGTCGGTGAACGTCACCGCGCAGATCATCCCCATGGGTTGAGATTAACCGGTGCGGCGCCGCGAACCTATCCACGCGGTGAAGGGGCCGGGCGCGACATTTCGTCAGGGCAGCCGCAGAACCGCCGTCATGGCCTCAATGGCGATCTTGGGCTTGACGTTCAGCTCGATCGCGGTCCGGCAGGCCAGCACCTCATCGAGACGGACCAGGGCGCCGGCCTGGTCGATCGACCGCGCCACGGCGGCGGCGTCACGGGCGAAGTCCGGATGCGCGGCGAGCACCGGTGACCCGGCCTGCACCAGCAGCACGTCCCGGTAGAAGCTGGCCAGATCCACCAGCGCCCGGTCCAGGGCGTCGCGCTGCAGCCTGGTCGCTCGCGACTTCTGCCGCTTCTCCAGCTCCTTCAGCACCCCGGCGCTGCCCCGCGCCGCACCCGTCGCACCCTTGCCGGTGCCGCCCGCGCCGAGGGCCACCTTCAAATCCTCGGACTCTGTGACGTCCAGATCATCGGTCAGCGCCTTCGCCTCCGCCTCGGCCGACTTGACGAGGTGGTCGGCCGCCTCGAAGCACGCGTTCAGCGAGGTCAGCCGCGCCGGAATGGCGAGCACCGCCTCACGGCGCTTCCGGGCCTGGTCGTCGCGGGCCAGCCGACGCGCCCGGCCCACGTGGCCCTGCGAGGCCTGCGCGGCCCAGCTCGCGGTGCTGGGTTCGATGCCGTCGGCGATCAGCACCTCGGCGATGGCGGCGGGTGGCGGGATGCGCAGCCCGACCACCCGGCAGCGCGACCGGATGGTGACGATCACGTCGTCGGGGTGGGTGGACGGCGCGCACAGCAGGAAGATCGTGCGCTCCGGCGGCTCCTCGATCGCCTTGAGCAGCGCGTTCGCGGCACCCTCGGTGAGCCGGTCGGCGTCCTCGATCACCACCACCTGCCAACGTCCCAGCGACGGCCGGCGCCCAGCCATGCCCACGACCGCACGCATCTCGTTGACACTGATCGACAGGCCCTCGGGAACGATCGAGCGCACATCAGGATGGCTGCCGGCCTGGACGGTGCGGCACGACAGGCACTCCCCGCACCCCGGGGCGGCTGCCGGATCGGCCGCCATCAGAGCCTCGGCCCGGTCACACTGCACAGCCGCAGCCAGCGCCCGAGCCGCCACCGACCGACCGGAACCGGCAGGACCGGTGAACAGCCACGCGTGGGTCATCGCACCCAACTGCACCGGACGCTGAGCCACCACATCAGCCGCGGCCCGGGCCGCCCGGGACAGCTCGGCCACGGCCGCGTCCTGACCGATCAACGCCTGGAAAACCGTCACGTCACACGCCTTCGAGTCTCTGGTGGCTCAGCACTTTGTGGTGGCCCAGCACTTCTCTGGTAGCTCAGCATTCGGGTCACGGACGTCTCGATGGTGGCCGCCAGCTCGGCCTGCGGCAAGGTGGCGTCGAGCACCAGATACCGCTCCGGTTCGGCTGCGGCCAGCTCCTGAAAGCCTTCCCGCACCCGCTCGTGAAACACCAGCGTCTCGCGCTCCAAGCGGTCCAGGCCCAGACCGCCGGCGCGGTTGCCCACCCGGGCCAGACCCACGGTCACCGGCACGTCCAGCAGCACGGTGAGGTGGGGCACCAAGCCTTCGGTGGCCCACCGCGACAGCTTGGCGACGTCGTCCACCGACAGCGCGCGGCCGGCGCCCTGGTAGGCCAGCGAGGAGTCTATGAACCGGTCGGTGATCACGACCTCGCCGCGGCCCAGCGCTGGACGGATCACGGTGGCGACGTGGTGGGCGCGGTCGGCGGCGAACAGCAGCGCCTCGCTGCGCGGGGCGATGGGAGCGTCGGTCTCGAGCAGCAGCTTGCGGATCTGCCTGCCGACAGGGGTTGCGCCGGGCTCGTGGGTAACGAGGACGGGATGGCCCGCGGTACGCAGGCTGGTGGCAAGGGCGCTGATCTGACTGGACTTGCCGGCTCCCTCACCGCCCTCGAAGGCGATCAGGACGCCACCGGGTACCGCGTGGTCCGCGGCGGCGGTTCGCTCGGTTGAGATGGCTGCTCCTGCCCCGGTTTTCCATTCGTGCGGGCCCAGCTTATCGGGGTACTCGCCGACCGCCCGGCACCCCCGCTCCCTGCGTCGGGTCACGGATCGGTGAGCGTCCGCAGCAGCCGTCGCAGCCCGGTGGCCAGGGTTGCTCGCTGAGTTGCGGACAGCCCCGCAAGCAGCGCGTCCTCGGAGGCGAGCAGTGCCTCGAATGCCGCATCGACCTGTCGCAGTCCGGTTTCGGTGAGGCGGATCAGAACCTGCCGGCCGTCATCGGGATGGGCTCCGCGCTCGACCAGTCCCCGCTCGGCCAGCCGGTCCAACCGGTTCGTCATCGTTCCCGAGGTCACATGGGTGGCTTCGACGAGCTGACCCGGCGTCTGCTGAAAGGGCGTTCCGGTCCGGCGCAGAGCGGCCAGCACGTCGAATTCGTACAGCGCGAGACCGTGCCGGCCGAACGCCTGGCTCCGGCGATCGTCGAGCAGCTGGGCAAGCCGGCTGATCCGACTGAGCACCTGCAGCGGCGCCACGTCCAGGTCGGGCCGTTCCCGAAGCCAGGCGTCGGCGATCGCGTCCACCTCGTCGGCCATGTGGGCGAGCCTAGTCCGGCTCTCTTGACATCAAGGCATCACCGGTGAGCGGCGGGATGCAGGTGGACGCGTTCCCCGTCGTGGTCCAGGATCACCAGGATCTCGACCGGACCGTCGTGTGCCCCGACCGCGTGCGGAACCATGGTCGAGAACTCCGCGGCGTCGCCCGCCTCGACCAGGACGGTCCGCTCTCCCAGTTGCAGCCGCGCCGTTCCCGACAGCACGGTGAACCAGTCCCGTCCCGGATGCACGCCGAGCTCGGCTCTGCCGACCGGACGGGTCGACGCGGCGATCCGCATCTTGGCGACGGTCACCCCGTGCGGCGCCCCCTCGCGGGTCAGCAGCCAGGTGGTCACTCCGGAGGCGTCATCGCGCTGTGGCCGGATCACCACGTCGTCATCGTCAACGGATTCCACCAGCTGGTCCAGGCTGGTGCCCAAGGCCCTGGCGATCGGTACGAGCTGGTCCAGCGCGATCCGGCGGTGGCCGGTCTCGATGCGGCTCAGCGTCGACGGGCTGAGGTAGCAGCGGGCGGCGAGGGCGTCCAAGGACCACCCGCGCGCCAGCCGCAGCCCCCGGATTCGCTCCCGCACCAGACCGTCGAGCTCCAGTTCTTGCGTCATAGGCAAGAGTGTATGCCACTTGCGCATGATGCTCGTAGGCTCGACGCATGACCACCGAACCTGTCGCACATCATCATCACCACCACGCCGGCGAAGCCGCGGACGGCGCGGATTCGGCTGCGGCCATGGCTGACCTGCTGGAGCTGGACGGCGAGGTACTGCACGACTACCTCGCAGGCATAACGTCCTGGATCGCTGAGCAGAGCGATGCAGCGCCCCGCCGGATTCTCGACCTTGGGGCCGGAACCGGCACCGGCACCATCGCCCTGGCTCATCAGTTTCCCGACGCTGAGGTGATCGCGCTCGACAACTCCGAAGGACTGCTGAACCGCCTGAACGGCAAGGTCACCGAGCTGAAGCTGGACGGCCGGGTGAGTTCGATTCAGGTGGATCTCGACGCCGACTGGCCGGCCGTCGCCGAGGTGGACCTTGCCTGGGCGAGCACGTCGATGCACCACTTCGCCGACGCCGGTCGGGTACTCGCCGACGTCCTGGGGACCCTGCGCCCCGGCGGCCTGCTGCTCGTTCTGGAGTTCGAATCGCCGCCACGCTTCCTTCCCGACGGTGTCGGATCAGGGCTGGAGGCTCGCTGCCAGGATGCCGTGGCGCAGCGGAACGCCGAGGTGATGCCGCTGCTCGGGGCGGACTGGGGCCCGCAGCTGGAGCAGGCCGGATTCGAGGTCATCACCAGACGGCGTTTCGACATCGACCTGCAGCCCCCGCTGCCGGCGGCGACCGGCCGTTACGCCCGGGCCTACCTGCAGCGGATTCGATCCGCACTCCACGACCGACTGGAGCCCGCCGACCTTCGGGCCTTGGACAGCCTGCTGGCGGCGGACGGGCCGGACAGTCTGCTCGTGCGGACCGACCTGGTCGTCCGAGGAAGCCGAACGGCATGGCTGGTGCGCCGACCCTGAAAGGGAGTCCCAGGCGGCGAGGCTTCAACACTTTCCAATATAGGCATATGATGTCGCGATGGCACGAGCGGCGACGACTTCGGACGCGTTCAACGCGATCGCCGAGCCGCAGCGGCGGGAGATCCTGGTCCTGCTGCAGGGCGGCGAGCGGGCGGTGAGCGTGCTGGCGCGGGATCTGGGGATGAGCCAGCCGCAGGCGTCCAAGCACCTGCGGGTGCTCCGGGAAGTCGGGCTGGTGCAGGTCCGCGGGGCGGGCAAGCAGCGGCTGTATGACCTGGACGCCCGAGGACTGCGGCCGGTGCACGAGTGGCTGGGCGGCTTCGAGCGGTTCTGGAGCGGAAGCTTCGACCGGCTGGAGGAGTACGTGCAGGACCTGAAACAGGCAACGCGAAGGGAACCATCCGATGGCAGCGACCAGTAGCGGCGGCGAGTCCCAGCACGCGACCACGGACCGCGAGATCGTGATGTCCCGGGTGATCAGCGCACCCCGGGAGCTGGTGTTCGAGGCGTTCACACAGGTTCGGCACCTGTCGCGGTGGTGGGGGCCGGACGGGTTCTCGACCACTACCCGGTCCTTCGAGTTCCGTGCCGGCGGAAACTGGGACTTCGTGATGCACGGGCCGGACGGAACCGACTACCAGGAGTGGATCACCTGGCGAGAGATCGCCCCGCCGGAGCGGATCGCTCTGCTGCACGGCGAGTCGCGCGAGGACCCCAACGCCTTCGAGTCGGTCCTGGCCTTCGAGCCGGACGGCGACGAGACCCGGATCGTGATGCGCACGGTGTTCCCCACCAAGGAACTTCGCGACGAGGCGGTGCAGAAGTACCACGCGATCGAGGGCGGCGAGCAAACCCTGCGCAACCTGGCGGCCTACGTCGCCGAGCTCACCCGAAACGACACCGAACGAAGCTCGGATGCCGAACCACAACCAGGAGGCCGCATGTCACTCGTCCGCGTTCACAACTTCTCTGTCTCGCTCGACGGATTCGGTGTTGGTGAGGAACAGCGGCTCGAGGCGCCCTTCGGCCATGCCGGACACCGCCTGGTCGAGTGGGCGATGCCGACGCGCACGTTCCGGCAGATGGGCCTTCCCGGTGAGGGTGCGGGCTCCGTGGGTGTCGACGAGGCTTTCGCGAGCCGGTGGGCCACCGGCGTCGGAGTAGAGATCATGGGACGCAACAAGTTCGCGCCCCAGCGGGGCCCGTGGGCTGACGAGGAGTGGCGAGGCTGGTGGGGCGACAACCCGCCCTTCCACACGCCGGTGGTCGTCCTCACTCATCACCCGCGACCGCCGTTGGAGATGGACGGCGGCACCACCTTCTATTTCGTCGACGCAGAGGCCGCCGACGCGCTCGAGCAAGCCCGCAGCTTGGCGGGCGACCTCGACGTCCGCATCGGCGGTGGCGCCACCACGATCCGCCAGTTCCTTCAGGCAGACCTGATCGACGAGCTGCACATCGTCGTTGTACCGATCCTGCTCGGCCGAGGCGAACGGCTCTGGGACGGACTGGAAGGACTCGAGCAGCGCTTTGACATCGAAGCGGTGAGCTCACCGAGCGGAGTTATCCACCTGACGTTCTCGCGACGCCCCCAGGACGCCTAGGGAAAGTCTGGCCCTGGACGGCCCGCGCCGGCGTGGTTCGCCCGTCCCCGCCGCGATGCTGGCATTCTCTCGACGTCAAGGTACAGTCTCTTGATATCGAGAGACTATGGAGCCGTCATGCAATGGGACCCACAGCAGTACGCCAGGTACAGCACCGAGCGGAGCCGGCCGTTCTTCGACCTGCTCGCCCAGGTTCCGGCACAGGCACCGGCATCGGTCACCGACCTGGGCTGCGGCTCGGGTGAGCTCACCGCCGCACTGGCGCAGCGCTGGCCCGAGGCGGCGATTCGAGGTGTGGACTCCTCTCCGGAGATGATCGAGCGCGCCCGGGCGCACCAGAGCGAACAGCTGAGCTATCACCTCGCACGGGCCGAGGACTTTTCCGCAACCGAGGTCGATGTCCTGATCAGCAACGCGCTGTTGCAGTGGGTTCCCGGTCATCTCGCCCTGCTCAGCCGTTGGGCGCGCGAACTGGCCAGTGGCGGCTGGCTGGCGTTGCAGGTTCCGGCGAACTTCGGCTCACCGTCACACCGGCTGATGCGCGAGCTGGCCTCCGCACCGCGCTGGCGCGACACCCTCGACGGGGTTCTGCGGCACTCCGACGCGGTGGCCGAGCCCGCCGAGTACCTGACCACGCTGATGGACGCGGGCTTGCAGGTCGATGCCTGGCAGACCAGCTACCTGCATGTGCTCAGTGGCGAGAATCCGGTGCTGGAATGGGTACGCGGCACCGGGCTGCGGCCGGTGCTGCAGGCGCTGGGCGACGGCGAGCGCGCCGAGTTCGAGGCCGAGTACGCCGGCCTGCTGCGCCAGGCCTACCCCGCTCGCGGCGGTGCCACGGTGTTTCCATTCCTACGCACCTTCGTCGTGGCGAGCAAGCCGTGATCACCGGTCTGGATCACGTCCAGGTCGCCATCCCGGCAGGCGGTGAGGACGCAGCGCGCGAGTTCTACGGCGGGCTGCTGGGCATGATCGAGCAACCCAAACCGGCAGCCCTGGCAGAGCGGGGAGGCTGCTGGTTCACCGGCGGCGCGGCCGTGCTGCACCTGGGCGTCGAGGAGCCGTTTCAGCCCGCACGAAAGGCGCATCCGGCGTTTTTGGTGACCGAGCTGAACCAGCTGCGGAACCGGCTCACCGCCGCGGGTTCGGACTGCACGGACGCCAGTGGGGAGCTACCCGGGATCGTGCGGTTCCACACGACCGACCCGTTCGGGAACCGGCTCGAATTCCAGCAGGCCTAGCACCACAGCAGGCCTAGCCGCGCTCACTGGCCGGGCGCCTCGGCGGCCACGATCTTGCGTACCACGCGCAGGTAACGGCGATTGATCAGGGCCTGCGCCAGCCGTGACACCAGACCGCCGACGCGGATGAACCAGCGCTGCGGGCGGGAGTTGGAATGCAGCCGCACCACAACCGAGTCATCGGCGACCCAGTCCACGAAGAAGCTCTCTTCGCCTTCTTCGGGATGATCCGGCCGGGTGTGATAGGTGAATCCGCGTCGGCGCGGCTCATCGACAACCTCGGTCACATCACAGGAGCCGTGCACGCTGAACGGGCCGAGACCGAAGCGCAGCCGAATGACGTCCCCGACCCGGACCGAGCCGGTCGGCATGGTCATCTTCACGCCGGCCTTGTTGTGCATGTGCAACGTCAACACCGCCCGCGACGCCGAGTCGAACGCTGCCGCACCGTGACCGGCCACCGTGGCCACCTGCATTTGCCGATAGTGGGATGCCATCAGCCCAGTGTGCCTGGCGGACCGGAGCGGGCGGCGTCAGACCTTCTTTGCCGCTACTTTCTTGGCGGCGACCTTCTTCGCGGGGGCCTTCTTCACAGCGGTCTTTTTCGCGACCGCCTTTTTCGCGATGGTCTTGGTGCCGGCCGCCTTCTTGGCCGGTGCCTTCTTCGTCGCCTTCTTCACCGGCCCGCGAGCCCGCCGGTCCGCCAGCAGCTCGGACGCGCGCTCGTCCGTGAGCTCCTCGACCGAGTCGTCGCGGCGCAGCGAGGCGTTGGTCTCGCCGTCGGTGACGTACGGACCGAACCGGCCGTCCTTGACCACCATCGGCTGCTGCGAGACCGGGTCGACGCCGAGTTCCTTCAGCGGCGGGGCGGCCGCGGCACGACGTCCACGCAGCTTCGGCTGGGCGAAGATGGCCAGCGCCTCGTCCAGGGTGACGGTGAAGAGCTGTTCCTCGGACTCCAGCGACCGGGAGTCGGTGCCGCGCTTGATGTACGGACCGTACCGGCCGTTCTGCGCGGTGATTTCCGCCCCCTTGGTGGGGTCCTCGGCCTCGCCGGTGCCGGGGTCGATGCCGACCACCCGGGGCAGGGTGAGCAACTTGGCCGCGTCCTCGACCGTCAGCGTGTCCAGCGACATGTTCTTGAACAGCGACGCCGTCCGCTCGCCGTCGGTGACGTAGGGGCCGTAGCGGCCGTTCTTGCCGGTGATCTCGCGGCCGGTCTCGGGATCGACGCCGATCTCACGGTCACCTGACGGCGCCGAGAGCAACTCCTCCACCTTCTCGGGGGTGAGCTCGTCCGGTGCGAGGTCCTCGGGCACCGAGGCGCGCCGCTCCGACTCCGCGCCACCCTGCTGGACGTAGGGCCCGTACCGGCCCACTCGCACCACGATGTCGCTGTCCGGCCCGAACAGCTGGATGGAGTTCACACCCCGTGCGTCGATGTCCTCCAGGCGCTCGGCGATGACCTTCTTGAGCCCACCCTGGGACGAGATCCGGCCGTCGTCGCCCTCCGCGCGCTCGGCGTCGGTGGCGCCGAAGTAGAACTTGCGCAGCCAGTCCACCCGGGAGGCGGTGCCGCCCGCGATGGAGTCCAGGTCGTTCTCGACGGAGGCGGTGAAGCCGTAGTCCACCAGCCGGCCGAAATGCCCCTCCAGCAGGCCGACGACGGCGAAGGCAACCCAGGACGGAACCAGCGCCGAGCCCTTCTTCCACACGTAGCCGCGGTCCTGGATGGTCTGCATGATCGAGGCGTACGTCGAGGGCCGCCCGATGCCGAGCTCCTCCATGGCCTTGACCAGTGAGGCCTCGGTGTAGCGGGCCGGCGGGTTCGTCGAGTGCCCGGACGGCTCCAGCGAACGCACGCCGAGGCCGTCGCCGCGGGCCAGTTGTGGCAGCCGCTTCTCGGTGTCGTCCCGGCCGGAGTCGCCGGCGTCCGAATCGTCGGTGTCCTCGACGTAGGCGCGCAGGAAGCCGGGGAACGTGATGGTGCGCCCGGACGTCGCGAACTCGGCACGTTCGTTGGCCACCGACGTGCCCGCCAGCCGCACGGACACGCTGGTGCCGACGGCGTCGGACATCTGCGAGGCCAGGGTGCGCTGCCAGATCAGCTCATAGAGCCGGAACTCGTCCGAGGACAGCGCCGACGCAAGCTCGCCCGGCGTCCGGAAGGCGTCACCGGCGGGCCGGATGGCCTCGTGCGCCTCCTGGGCGTTCTTGACCTTGCGGCTGTAGTGCCGCGGCTCGGCCGGTACGTAGGCGTCGCCGTACAGGTCCCGGGCCTGGGAGCGGGCCGCGGTCAGCGCCGTCTCGGACAGGTTCGTCGAGTCGGTACGCATATAGGTGATGTAGCCGTTCTCGTACAGCCGCTGGGCGACGCGCATGGTCACCTGCGAGGACCAGCGCATCTTGCGGCCGGCCTCCTGCTGCAGCGTCGAGGTCATGAACGGCGGGTACGGGCGGCGGCGGTAGGGCTTCTCTTCGACGCGCGTGACGGCGAAGTCGGCGTCGGCCAGCCGGGCGGCCAGGCCGCGGGCGCCCGCCTCGTCCAGATGAAGCACCTCTGAGGACGCGCGACCGGTGGCGGGGTCGAAGTCGCGTCCGGTGGCGATGCGCTCGTCATCCAGGGCCACCAGCGACGCGCCGAAGGTCTCCGGGTCGTTGGGCTTGCGGACGGCCGGGGCGAAGCTGCCCTCGATGTCCCAGTAGTTCGCGGTATGAAAGGCCATCCGCTGCCGCTCGCGCTCGACCACGATGCGGGTTGCCACGGACTGCACCCGGCCGGCCGACAGCTTGGGCAGCACCTTCTTCCACAGCACCGGCGACACCTCGTAGCCGTACAGCCGGTCCAGGATGCGGCGGGTCTCCTGCGCGTCGACCAGATGGGCGTCGATCTCGCGCGGCTCGGACACCGCCCGCGCGATGGCGGCCGGGGTGATCTCGTGGAACACCATCCGGCGTACCGGGACGGTCGGCTTGAGCGTCTGCACCAGGTGCCAGGCGATGGCCTCGCCCTCGCGGTCCTCATCGGTGGCGAGGTAGACCTCGTCGGCATCCTTGACCAGGGCCTTCAACTTGCTGACCTGGGACTTGCGGTCCGGGCTCACCACGTAGAGCGGCTCGAAGTCGGCCTCGGTGTTCACTCCCAGTCGCGCCCACGGCTGGCCCTTGTAGGCGGCGGGAACGTCGGCGGCATTGCGCGGCAGATCCCGGATGTGGCCGATCGACGCCTCGACGGTGTATCCCGCACCGAGGTATCCGCCGATCGTCTTCGCCTTCGCCGGGGACTCCACGATCACCAGCTTGTTGCCGGTGCCCGCTTTTTTCCCGCGTGCCTGCGCCACCACGTACTCCCTGTCTCTGATCACCGAGCGTGAGCGACCAAGTCGCCCGCGTTCGCCCGGTACTTCGGCGGACGGTACCTCACGGTCCCCGCCTCTGGTCCTATCGGTGGGTCACACCACCACGCTCAAGGCTAAAACCACGGCGATGCCGGTCACGGAGAGCACCGTCTCCATCAACGACCACGACTTGATGTTCTGGCTCACCGACAGACCGAAATACTGCTTCGTCAGCCAGAACCCCGCATCGTTGACGTGCGAGAAGAACAGCGAGCCGGCGCCGATCGCCAGTACCAACAATGACACATGTGACGTGCTCAGTGTTGCGGTGACCGGCTGCAGGATGCCCGCGGCGGTCACCGTGGCCACGGTGGCCGAGCCCGTCGCCAACCGGATCAGCACCGCGACGAACCAGGCCAGCAGCAGCGGCGACACCGTGCTGCCCTCGACCCAGGACGCGATCATCTTCGAGATGCCGCTGTCGACGAGCACCTGCTTCAGGCCACCGCCGGCCGCGACGATCAGCAGGATCCCGGCGATCGGCGGCAGCGACTCGTCCACCGTGCGCGACAGCCGTTCCTTGGTGAAGCCCACCGCGATGCCGAGGCTCCACATCGCCAGCAGCACTGCGAGCAGCAGCGCCACCAGCGGCGTGCCGATGAAGTCCAGCACCCGCTTGACCGTGCCCGAGCCGTTCTCGTCCACCACGTCGGCGATGGCCTTGGCGAGCATGAGCACCACCGGCAGCAGCACCGTGGCCAGGGTGACGCCGAAGCTCGGACGCCGCGCGGGCGGCGCGTCGGTCCCGGCGTCGGCCAGCTCGCGATCGGTCTGAGCGGTGTTCACCAGGGCCGTCCGGCCCCGGCCCGAGCGGCCGCCACCCTCGGAAGCGGCCTCGGTCGGCGCGGTCCGCGAGCCCGTACCCTCGTTGCGCATGGCCGAGCCCAGGTAGAGCTCGGGCACCGGCACGTCCACCCATCGAGCGGCCAGCGCCGAGAACAGCGGACCACCGACGATGACGGTCGGGACGGCCACCAGCACGCCGAGTCCCAGGGTCAGTCCGAGGTTGGCGTGCAGCGCGCCCACGGCGGCCAGCGGCCCGGGGTGCGGCGGCACGAAACCGTGCATGGCCGACAGTCCCGCCAGTGCCGGGATCGCCACTCGCATCAGCGGCAGGCCGGAGCGCCGGGCCACCAGCAGGATCACCGGCATCAGCAGCACCAGGCCGATCTCGAAGAACATCGGCAGCCCGATGATCATGCCGACCAGTGCCATCGCCCACGGCAGGCTGCGGTCGCTGGACCGGCCGACGATGGTGTCCACCAGCTGGTCCGCGCCGCCGGAGTCGGCCAGCAGCTTGCCGAAGATGGCGCCCAGGGCGATCAGGGTGCCCACGCTGGCCACGGTGGCCCCGACTCCGGTTCCGAAGCTGGTGAGCGTCTTGTCGAGACCGAGGCCCGCGATGGCGCCGACGATCACGGCACCGATCATCAGGCTCAGGAACGGGTTCAGCTTGAGGAAGGTGATCAGCGCGATGATGAGCCCGATGCCCACCAGCGCAGCGATGATCAGCCGGCTGTCGTGCGCCCCGGAGTTTCCGGCCGCGAGCAGCTGAACCACCATCGGGTGGAATGCGAGCACCTGGGACCCGATCATGAGAACTGAACCTCCTGAAGAAAGTCGTGCACTATCTGTTCGGGATCGTGGGTGAAGTCCTCGCTGATCCCGCACTCGTCCGGCGTCAGGGGTTCCAGCGCCTCGTACTGGGAGTCGATCAGGGACGCGGGCATGTAGTGGTTCACCCGGTGGCCGACCCGCGCCGCGACGACCTGCGGCTCACCATCCAGATGCAGGAAACACAGTGTGTCCGAGCCCGTCCGAAGCACGTCGCGGTAGCGGTGCTTCAGCGCGGAGCAGGCCAGCACGCAGCCGTCCCGCTCGTGCCGGAGCCAGTCGGCGAGCCGGTCCAGCCAGGGGCCGCGGTCGGCGTCGGTCAGCGGGTGCCCGGCCGCCATCTTGGCCTTGAGCTCAGGGGTGTGAAAGTCGTCGGCGTCCGCGAACGGCACGCCGAGCTGGTTCGCCAAGATGAGCCCGACGGTGGTCTTTCCACTCCCCGCAACCCCCATCACCACGACGGTGGGGGAAATGCCGATATCCATGACCCGAACTTAGCCTCGGCGCCCGTGCCGCCATCCACAGGCGCAGGTCGACGCGCACAGAAAGGGAAGTCGCGCCTGAACGGGGAACCGCGGATATGCGCATCCGGACGATTTCATTGGGTTAGCGAGAAATGCCCATGAGCTTCCACCGTCCAGCACAGCTGCCCCCACTCAGCCGCCGACGAAGGGGTTCCTGCTCGGACCCGACGACGGCGACGCCTACTGGTGGCTAGGTCGTTGACGATCAACAAGGTCACCGGTGGCGCGACGCGAGGAGGTGTAGACATCGTCGATCACCGGGTGCCCGCTGGCTACGCGCCGCCGACGCACGTGCACAGCGACTCGGACGAGGCGTCCTACATCATCGACGCGCTCTATCGGCGGTATCCGACCAGGGACGCGCTGCTGGATGCCCTGACGCGTGGCGCGCCGACTCAAAGAGGTTTACCTCGACGGCCTCTCCGCCACGTCGCCCCGGACCCCGGCCGCTGCTCGTGGTCGAAGAGCGCCGCCAGACCCAGGACATAGCCGTTTATCGAAGGGCTCCGCTCGGTCGCGAAGCCCGACCGTCGCGTCGCAAGCAGGAACAACCAGTACCGATGTACGACCCGCCCTAGCCCAGTGGCCAGTCACGGCGGGCACCCGATGGCGGTTCGCCCACAAGTTCGGCCAGCCGTCGGAGCCGCTTCACCGAGGTGACCCGCCAACCCGGGCCCATCCGGACGCCCACGTCCACGGCGGCGACACCGAGGCGGGCCAGCTCACCACCGGCCCTGCGGTGCAGCGCGGCGTCGGATGAATCCATCAGCAACAGGTAGCCGGCCTCGTCAGCCTTGCCGGCGGCGAGCGCCCACAACCGCAGACCGCACGCGGTGAGGGCAAGATCCGCCGGCGCTCGCAGGGAGGCGCCCCGCGTCCAGCGGGCGGCGTGCGGGGCGAGGACCTCGGTGAACTCCGTCCGGACGGCGATCAACTCGCCCGGCGCCGGTGCGGTGTCGGAGGCCAGCGACCTGGCCGCGAACTCCGCGCGCAAGGCCTCGGCGCGCCACCGCTCGGCGACCAGCACCGATAGCCGGGCGCCGGGACGGGAGCCGCCGCGAACCCAGTCACCGC
>JAABUM010002944.1_pt1 | contig 21819 bp, 22 predicted proteins | sample 5559161 | NCBI WGS metagenome assembly JAABUM01 (sample SAMN10711868, study PRJNA513369) | rock metagenome | isolation source: Antarctica rocks | place: Antarctica: Victoria Land, Siegfried Peak nord
TACCGTGTGGAGAGGCATTTCCTTCTTCACCTAAGGACTGGGAATCGCGCCCAGCATCGTCTGCCAAGTTGTGTGTGGTAGATCTCCTACCACGATCCCCTTGCGGGGAGCGGGTCGCACGGTTTCGCAGACATGGTAGCACAACGGTATCGCTCCTACAAGCCCGCCCTCTACTCGTACCGCATCGTGGACCGGGCGGTCGGCCTGTTCGAGATCGTGCAGAACTCTCCCTGGCCGAAGCGCGCCTATCTGGTCATGCTGACAGGGGAGCACATGAGCTGCACCTGCCCCTCGGGGCGGCGTGGCTTCCAGAGGGCGGGGCGCGGCTACTGCCAGCACATCTATGCCCTGGTCACCTTCGCCCTGCAGTACCGTGGTGGTAGCGGCCACACCTACACCTTCAGCTATATCTACGAGCCAGGCATGGGCCTGGATTAGACAGGCGACCGGGGGGGAGGGGGCGTTCGGCTCCTCCCCCCCCCGGGAGACCCGCGCGGCCATGGCCGGCGTGATTACGCCGGCCCCCGTGGGCGTGGGGTCACAATCGACACAGAGATAAGGAGAGTGAGACAGGATCATGAGAGCCCGACGACAGGCCCCCTACGATCCCGACCCGAAGGAGGTGCGCCTGGTGGTGCATGCCCCCCTGGACACGCAGCCCGGCCAGATCGACGTGCGGCTGGGCTTTGGGCGGGGCAGCGCCGGCCCGGGGAGGCGTCCGGCCGACGACACCGCGCTGTATGTGGCCACGCTGCGCCGCCTGGCCATGCATCTGCTCAAGTACGCCGCCGACTACGAGTTGGCGCACCACGCGCCGGACGTGGGCGAGCGCTCCGCCAGCGGCGATGTGCTGACGGCCGCCGTGCGCCGGCTACGGGACTAGGCGCACGAGAGGTAGGAGGAGAGACAAACACATGGAAGAAGAACAGCGAGCGGCGGAGAGCGACGCCCTGGCGGCCGACCCCATCGAGTGGAACGCGCTGATCACGCTGCAAGAGGCGGCGACGCTCAGCAACCTGAGTGATGCGCACCTGCGGCACATGATCGCGCAGAGTCGGCTGCGGACGGTGCGCAAGGGGAAGATGCACCTGACGACGCGGCGGTGGCTGGACGATTTCTTGCGTGAGCGGGACCGGCTGGCTGGCCAGGTGAAGCGGCGTGGTCCCCAGCCCAAGCCCCTGCCAGCCGGCTACCAGGGCCCACCCCGCCGCGGACGGCCGCCCCGGCCCACAGTGTCGGGGCCGTCCGTGCGTGAGGGAGACGCGGAGGCCAGCGCCCCGCGCGCGCCGGCCCCCTAAAGAGGTGTGTTCGTGCGTGGCGCGTCCTCACCACTGCCGCGAACCGTCCCTGTCCACGAGACGGGCGCGTGGAACCTCGAAGTCACCGAGGGCGAGGGGGCACGGCAGCGTTGAGCCTCCCTGTCGCTCCCGCAGGCGAGCACCCCAGGCGGGAGCATGGGCTTGCCCTGCTGATCCAGGGGGCCCAGTGGTTCGACGCGCCTATAGGGCCAGCGGGGCACCGGCGTCGCCATGCGCGGCCCGGGCATCAGGAGGCGCCTCGGGCGAGGCAGGGCACCCTGCCGGGGCACCGTTGAGCGCAGAAGGGCGCGCATGCGCCGCACGTCGCCGCGTAGCCGGGCCACCTCGCCGGTGAGAGCCAGAAAGAGGAGGACGGCTCCGACGATCAGAGCCAGCCGTAGAGCCACCAGGGCTTGGCCGTGGGGGTGCAGGATGAGCGTGATGACCCAGGGGGCCAGCGCTCCCCCCAGCAGGCCGCGCAGGCCAGGTGTCTCGCGCAGCAGGTCCGCGCCCGCGCGGACCTGCCGGGCAAGATGCGGAGGGACGAGGCAATGCCACATGGTCTCTGGTCTCCTCTCTCGTGTGGCCTAACTCTGGCCCATGGTTGCCCTGGCGGCGTTGGAGGCCCCGGTGACCAGGGCATCGGACGCGGCCAGCGCGCCGGAGGCCTGCAGGGTGGCCCCACCGAGACATGCCCCGACAATGCGTGGCACGCGATAGAGCACGATCAAGCCGGCCAGGCCCATCAGGGGCTTGATGAACGGCGTGTTATAGGGAGCGGTGGTGCTGAAGCCCACCAGCAGGATCTGCAGTACTTTCAGGCCGATGGCATAGCCGATGCCCCACAGGGAGACGCCGACGAAGCTCTCGAACCACCAGGAGGAGATGCGCTTGAAGTCGGGGGAGACCCAGCAGACCAGGGCCAGGGGCGCCGTGACATACAAGGCGGCCAGGAGGAACAGTCCACCCAGGCGGACCAGGCAGATCAGGCCGAGATACACCAGGGCACAGAGCAGCACGGCCAGCAGGAAGACGGCGAAGAACAGCACCTCCGAGCCGCCCGTGGCCACGACCGAGGCGCCGAAGGAGGCCTCGACAAAGGACATCAGGGTCTCCGCCGTCTGGTTGCTCAGCCCGTGTCCGGCATAGCCGTTGATATAGGTGGCCACCGCGCCCAGCAGGGTGAAGTACTGGCCGAGCGCCCAGGGCAGTAGCTGCAGCAGGAGCAGGCCCACGAATCCCCGCCGCAGGGCGCCGATGGCCTCGTAGGCGCTGTCGCCGCCCAGGCTGGTCAGCAGGTAGCGGAAGGCAGCGATCAGAAAGAAGGCCACGAAGAGCCCTTTGGCCAGGCTATTGAGGTAGTCGAAGAACCCCTGCAGGTCGCTCCAGGCGCTATCGAGGGCGAAGTTCGGCGTCTGCGTCAGGAGGGCGTCTATACCGGAGAGCATCGCGTCGGCCAGGGCACGGAAGGGTTGAGTGATCGCCCCGGTCACGGCCGTAAAGAAGCCGGCGATGTCCAGGCAGATGGGGCTGGGCCAGAAGGCAAAGCCCCACTGCCCGACGGGGCAACTGCCCTCTGCTCCGGTGCCCTGGCCACCACCCACCGGGTGCGGACTGGGCGTGGGCGTGGCCACGGGTTGTGGCGTTGGCGTCCCGGTGGCCGTCTCCGCGCCGACCAGGACAGGGGCAGGGCGCGCCTGGCGGGCTGCCGCAGGTAGAGCAGGGGTGGCCGCGCCCAGCGCAAGGGCCAGGCAGAGGGCGAGCATCACACGTCGAGGGAGAGGCATGGTCGTCGTCGCTCCTTTCTGTGGGTGAGACGTCTGGGTAGGCGTGCGACGGGGCTCGCCTGGCCCCCTATGTGACGAGGGCCAGGCGCTGCCTCGGCGGCTCTTGCCCTGCCGCCAGCAGGGTCAGCGCGGCCCACACGTCGCCCCCGCAGGCGGCGATCATGCGCTGCCGGCGTGGCACATCGTAGAGGGGCTCGCTGCTCATCAGCCAATACTCCAACGGGTGGGCGATCACCTGCACGATGCCCCGTCGCGCCGTGGCATGATCGCGGCTCTCGCGCAACAGGAGCATCTCCGCGTACTCGCCGGGCACGCTGGAGAGCTGTTCGAGCCGGCGCACCTCCTCATCGGAGAGGCTCAGGGCGCGGGCCAGCCAGGCCAGACCGCTCTCGCCGTCTCCACTGCCGCGCTGGTCTTTCTGGCGGAACAGGAGCTGGCAGGAGGCCTGGTTGAACAGGGCCGCGGCCGCCGGGTCACTGGTCAGGTCACTGAGCTGCTGGGTAATGAAGCAGAGGAAGAGGCCCCAGTGCCGCCCACGGCGGGCCAGTTCGTCGATCCAGGCCCCCGCTCCGGCGTAGCGCACCACGAACCAGCCCTCATCCACGATCAGCATCTCACGCAGCCGCGGCGTGGCCGGGTCCACCGAGGCGCGTCTCCTGGCCCGCCGGTCTACCGCCTCGGCGACGAGGAACATGGCCAGGGCGTGTAGAGTGGGGCTGAGCCCATCCAGATCGAAGATGAGCAGCGGGGCCTCCAGATCCACCGTCGTGGGCCGGTCCAGCAGATCCGCGTGGCGCCCCTCGCCCACAAACGGCCCCAGGCGGGCCGCCACATCGCGGAGCAGAGCGCGTTCGCCGGGGTCACTGCCCACGGCCTCACCGTTCAACCAGTCCACCAGATCATGCTCGCGGGGTGTCGAGCCGGCGGCGGCATGCCGGGCGTAGACTGCCCTGATACCCTGCTCCAGCACGGCGCGCTGGCGGCCACCCAGACCCTCGCCGGGGTTCTGGGCCAGCAGGATCTCGTGGGCGTCGAGCACAAAGCCGATCTTGGTCGCGTCCACGGGCGCGCGGGCGCCGTGATCCCACAGGTTGAGTGCGGGGGGGTGGGGCGCGCCCAGGCGGGCGGCGGCGCCCCCCACCAGGGCGAGCAGTGTCTCGTAGTGGCCCGCGCGATCAACGATGGTCGCGCGCCCCCCCTGGAGCAACATCCACAGGGCAAGCTTCTGGGCCAGGAACGTCTTGCCCGAGCCGGAACGCCCCACGATGTTCATCAGGCTGTTGGGCAGGCTGGGATCCCCCGGGTCCAGCAGGACCAACTCGTGCCCCACGGTGGTAAAGCCCAGGGGATACCCCCGTGGTGTCCCCGGCGAGTGGATCAAGAAGGGGAAGGCGTTCCCGATGGTCTCGGAGCGCAGCCGGTAGCGGCGTCGGGCCATGTCCCGGCCCAGCGGTAGGGTGCTCTGCCACAGGGGCAGCTGATGACCCGTGCCGCGACCCACCTCGGCCCCGATGTGCGTCGCCAGCACACGGGTGGCGTGGGCCACGCGCCGGGCCAGTTCGCCCGCGTCGGGCGCGAACAGGGTGAGGTACACGCCTGCCCGGACCAGCCCACGGTGGGGATCCAGCAGGTCGGTCGCCTGCTGGCCGGCCTCGGCCTGCGCCGACTGCATGTCCACGTCGGCCTGCCCCTGGTGCGCAGTGGCCCCCGTGGTGATCACGCCCCACTGGCCCCGCCGTCTCTTGAGCCGGGTGCGCTCCGCCGTGCGGTCCAGCCCCTCCAGGTGGAGAGCCAAGCGGTACGGACAGGAGAGCGAGACCAGAGGCTCTAGCCAGCCGGGATCGGTGACCTCGGGTGGGGCCAGCAGGAACAGCGTACGGCTCTGCTGGCCGTCAATAGACAGCGCCTCCAGCGTCTCCCGCACCGCAACAGCCGTGATCCGCGCACCCAGCCCCACCGTCCGTCTCGTTGCCGGGGGCGCTGGCGGGCGCCGTGGCCAGGTGGAGGCCAGGTGCGCCCAGCGAGCGCGGCGCCGTGGGGGCGCTTTGCTCTTGCGCCAGAGCAGGCCCTGGTCCGTGAGCACCGCCCGGTAGCCCGAGAGCAGGGGGCCGTCGTCGCCCCGGGGGTGAGCCGCGTGTGCCGCCGGAAGCGGCGTGCCAGAGGGATGCAGGGCGCGCCAGAGCAGCTCCAGGACGGGATCATGGCCCAGACGCCGCGTATCCAGGCCGAGGCGGGTCATCTGCTGCTCGACGTGCGCCACCGCCTGCTCCAGACCAGCCAGGTTCCTGTCCAGGGCCTGCCCCACGCTGGGCGCGCTCAGGCCCCGGCGCGTGCGTGGGGGGAGGGGGGAGACGATCACAAAGAAGCGCAGATCCGGGACATGGGAGCGCTGCATCTGGTCGGCCAGCCAGGGCTCCCATGCGCGGGTGAACTCCCGCAGCGGCCCGGGCGGAGGGCGCAGAGCGCCGAAGAACGCCGGGAGGACCTGTGCGGCCCGCAGCGGCTGGCTCTCGATCAGGATCTGCACGCTCTGCCCGGGCGCCAGGCTGGTGGCCAGGTGGCCAAAGTGGGCGCTCAGCGTGTCCTGCTCGGCCGGTGAGCGGCACTCGAAGGTGACGCCGTCCACCTGCAGGATGGCTCGCGGGGCGCCATCGGGCAGCAGAATCACGCCGTCGTCCCGCAGAGCCAGGTCAGCACATGTTCGCCGGCCCCGCTCCCTGTCTCGCGGCAGCAGCCGTAGGCTTGGCGCTCCCGAGGCGCGCTGGCGGCCCAGCGCCCTACTGCTTACCTGACGGCGGCTCATGGCGCCCTCTCTTTCTCTCCGAGGGTGTGCGGTGTGTAGCGGTGTGGCCGGCGCAGATAGCCCCATAGCTGGGGGCCGAACGGCTCGGCGCGGTCGCCGGCGAGGACATAGGCGCCGAAGAAGAGCGCCGCCGCCACGAGGCCGGCCAGGAAGATGCGTAGCTCCAGGAGCAGGCCGCCCCGCGCGGGGAGGGCGCCGAGCAGCGACCAGGCGGTCAGGCCACAGAGCAGGGCCAGCACGGCGCCGGCAAACTGGGGGAGCGACAGGCCACAGATCGGCTTGATCGGGTCGTCGAGGTGACGGGGTGTGCGATGCTGGCGAGACATAGTCCCACCTCCTCCTTTCTGGCTAGGCGTGGGGGCCGACCAGCAGGGCGGCGATGATCTGGAGCGCCGCCGCGTGCTTGGTCGGGGCGGAGGCGGCGCCCTGCAGGGCCGAGGCGATCACCTTGGCGAAGGCGCCGAACAGGGTCGCAATGATCGCTGTCCGGATCGTGTTGCTGCCATGATGGAAACCCAGCATGGTCATGGCCACCCCAAGCATGATGCCGATCACACCCAGGGGGATGATCAGGGTGCCCAATCCGTCGGCGATGGACGTCACAAACGTGGTCAGCTCCGCGGGCATGGTTATCCTCTCCTTTGCTCCTGCGCCGGGCGCGGCGTCGGGTGCGGCTCATGCGCCGCGCCTCTGGCCTCGGGGGCCGTTGTCACGCCTCGACAGGAGCAGGCTAGCGCATGGCCTCGTAGCGCCCTCGTATATGCTGGTCCGGGCGCCACGATGGACGCGCCACGTGCGCGGCGCCCGGATATATGAGGCGGCGAACGTAGATAAGAGGGCGGGCGAGACGAGCACGTGAGACCCGCCGCCACGTGAGAAGCCGCATATACGAGATCGGGATGAGCGCCTGTCTCCCGGCACGTCCCTGAATGTGCTTGACCTCGGCAGGAGGCGCGCCGCAACGCCAAGGCAGGCGGGATGACGGAGGCGGAGTGCGCTCCCCTATGCTCGCGCGCCCTCCGGGATCAGCATCGTGGTTATGCGCCACTCCTGCCCCGGCTCTCCCTGGCACGCTGGTGGCAGCGGCGGCAACGGCGCTGGACATCAGGACGTCCCCGCGCCTTCCCCCGCGTCTGAAGAATGCTGTGGTGACTGACGCACCAGCTTATGGGCAAGAGACGATGCTGCTGGAAGGAGAGTGGATCGGCGAGACCCAGGTGCTCATGTGCCTCTGGAGATCATGTCGCACGTGTGCTCTGGCACTGGTGAGGCACCTCCCTGCGCGTTCCTGGTCGCCCGTTGCACCGGATGCCGTACACCGTGGTACGCTGCCCGGGGACGCGGGGAGGTCTGTCCCTGGGCGGCACCCATCGGAGCACAACAAATGTATAAGTATGCAGTCATGCATCAGGAGGTTCTGCGTGTGCAACTCCGCTGAGCCGCTCCTTTTGCCGACTCACCTGCTGCTACTGCGCGAGGCATGCGCTGATAGCTCGCGGTACTCTGCTGCTTCTGAACAGGGAGTTGCAAGGCTCAAAGCCCTGAGGGACAGGCCGGATGCGCCAAGCGGCCAGTACAGGCCTCTGTGGGGTGGTCGTGGCGTCTCGGAGCGAGCGGATGACCTAACCAGCCAGCACAGGGACCCTGCCTACCTCCTCACCGTCCTCCACCCTTCTTAGATGCGATTGCCCTGCCCACCGACGCAGGGCAATCGCATCAAGGCATTTTAGCGAACTCATTCCCCACTATGGACAATTTTCACGCTTGAATTTGCGTTTGATTCCCCACAGATTCGGAAGAAACGCTGCAGCTGCATGATCCTTTCCCCACTGGAGGCATTAGATGCGATTGCCCTGCCCACCGACGCGGAGCTCTTGACAGCGCCTCCGCCGTCTGCTACGGTAGACCCGAGCTCACCGATAGCGTTATCGGTACCTAGCTGGAGACGCCAGTGCCACCTCATGCGTCATCGTATCCTCGTCTGACGATCACGGAGATCGCCGTTGCCGCAGGTGTCTCCGTGCCCACGGTCTCGCGGGTGCTAAACGGCCGGCCTGACGTGGCGCCGGCCACGCGGGCGCGGGTGCAGCGCCTGGTCGTCGAGCATGGCTATGTGAGCAGTAGGGCTGCGCGCGCTCTGGGCAGCGGGCGCAGCGGGCTGATCGATCTCGTGACGCCCACGCTGGATAGCGCCTATGTTTTCGAGATCATCCGCGGCGTCGAGCAGGCGCTCAAGCGTCAGAGTCTGCGCCTGGTGCTCTCCTCGACTGAGGATGACGTGCGCAGTCAGCGGCAGTGGTTAGCCCGCGTCACCGACGGGTCCACCGACGGCGTCATCCTGGTCGTGGCGCTCGGCCAGTCCGCGCATCTCGAGACGTTGCGTCGCCGGGGCATCCCTTTTGTTGTGGTCGATCACCGTGGCGAGTTAGGGCCCGATGTGCCCTCCGTCGGCGCGACCAACTGGGCCGGCGGCCGGGTGGCCACGGAATATCTCCTGTCGCTTGGCCACCGGCGTATCGCCGTGATTGGTGGTCCTCCGTCTCATGTGTGTAGCCGTGAACGCATCGCCGGCTATCGCGTTGCTTTGGATGCCGCGCACATCGAACTCGACGCGTCCCTGATCCGGCCGGGCACCTTCCGCGAGGAGGCCGGATACGAGCAGACCTGCTTCCTGTTGAGCCTACCTCAGCCACCTACCGCGATCTTTGCCGGTTGTGATCGGCAGGCGCTGGGTGTCTATAGCGCCCTACAGGCTCATAGCGTTCCCGTCCCCCAGCGCATCAGCGTCGTAGGATTCGACGATGTGCCGCCCTCCAAGTCTATGATCCCCGCTCTCACCACGATGCGCCAGCCTCTGCTAGAGATGGGTCGCGTGGCGACCACAATGCTGCTACGTCTCCTTGCCGGCGATGCGTTGGATAGCCCACGTGTCGAATTAGCCACGTCGCTTGTCGTGCGGGGGTCCTGTGCCCCCCCACATCTTTCCGCCGACCTGCCGCCGCGTCAGCACGGCCTCCATCCACCGCTGGCCGATGATCCTCTGGTGAGCGCTATGCTTCAGGAAGGAGGCAAAGATCCTGATCTGATCGCTATCCCTGCCTGAGCCGTCACCGGTATGTCAGTATACCTACAAGACCTTACAAAGTCGAAAGGACAGATTTCCATAATGGATGAGACAAAGACGCCCTCACTCAACCGCCGCGGCTTCCTGACCAAATCCGCCCTCGCCGCCGGCGCTGCCGCCGGCGCGGGCAGCCTCCTGCATCCTGGCGACGGCGAGCGTGCCGAGGCGGCGAACAGCCGCGACATCACCAATCTGACCGTCATGTATGGCGTGGGTGAGATCAGCAAGCCGGAGATCAAGGAGTTCGAGCGCCTGAATCCTAGCATTAAGGTCAAGCAGCTCGAATACAACGCCGTGCGCTTGGCCGCGATGACGGCGGCGGGCGCTCCGCCTGACTTCGTGCGCACGCAGGGCGCGCCGGAAATGCCGAACGTGATCGCCCGTGGGCTGGCCACAAACCTGGATCACTATTTCGCCACCAGCCAGGTCCTCAAGCCGGATACGCTCCTGCCGATCAACGACGTGTATCGATGGGACGGCAAGGCCGAAGGCCAGGGACCGCGCTATGGCGCGGTCAAAGACTGGTCGCAAGACAACATGTTCTGGATTAACAAGCGGGTCTTCGACCGCGCCGGTGTGAAGTATCCCAGCGAGACTGCTCCCATCAGCTACGAAGAGCTTCTGTCGATCGCCAAGAAGCTGACCGTACGTAAGAACGGCAAGATCCAGGTCTATGGCCTTGATGTAGCCTGGGGCGCCTGGATGCAGGGCCGCTTTATGCAGATGCTGGCCGAGAAAGGCCTATCCCTGTGGAGCCCCAACTACTCGGAGGCCAATTTCACCAGCCCCGAGATGCTCAAGATCTTGAAGTGGCACGTGGACTGGGCGCAGGCGCACGTCGGTCCCTCGCCGTTGGAGGCCGAGCCGCAGTGGGGTGGCAACCTGTTCCTGGCCGACCGCCTGGGCATCATGATGTACGGCTACTGGTATCAGGGGTACATCTTTAACGTCGGGACCAACAAGGCGGCGGTCAAGCCCTACCAGTTCTGTCCCTCGCCGCAGTGGGGCTCCAAGCGCATTAGCGGCTGCTATGCCGGAGTGGGCGCGTATATCCCCTCCAGCGCCAAAAACAAAGAGGCAGCCTGGAAATTCATGGAGTACTTCGCCGCGCAGAAGCCGGCTTTTGATCGGGCTACCAGCGGGTGGGGTATCCCAGGCGACAAGCGCTTCCTGCCCAAGATGCCGCAGGCTACGCCGTTCCAGCGTGATGTGTATAAGGTTGAGCAGCAAGAGTTACCCTACGTGCAGATCTTGCATTTCGGTCCCTATGTCAGCAACAACGCCATGGAAAACGCCATCCAGACATATATGTTGCCGGTGATGAAGGGGCAGCAGACGCTGACCGAGGGAGCGCGTAACCTGCAGACCGCGGTCAACAAACTGATCCGTCTGGGCAAGCAGCAGATCGGCGCCTAGTCTTTTGCCGCGTACTCAGGTACTCTGAGCGCGACCAGGTGGAACAGAGGCCGGTGTGGTGCTGCCGGCCTCTGTTCCCCGGATTCTGGCGGGCAAACGCACGCCGCCCCAGCGGCCTGAAGAGAGGATCAAGGATGTCAGTAGGGACCAACCAAGATGTCGCGCGGGCGGCGGAGGGGCTGCGGGCGGGTTCACCCAAGCCCCGTAACTGGGCCCGCTACTCCAACCGCACCTTCTATCTGTTTATCGCGCCGTGGCTGCTGGGGTTCGTCTGCCTTGGCGTGATCCCTCTGGCCTACGCTCTGGCGATTAGTTTTACAAACTTCGACGGTATGGGCAGCCACTGGCGCTGGATCGGTCTGGATAACTATACCGAAGCCCTGAGCGATCCAGACGTATGGTACAGCCTGAGCCGGACCCTGTTGTACATGGTGATTACCGTACCCCTGGGCGTGGCCGGTGGTCTGGGGCTGGCCCTGCTTCTCAATAAGAGGATGCGCGGCGTCGGCCTGTTCCGCACCATTTTCTACCTGCCCTCTATTGTGCCCGTGGTCGCCGTGGCGGTGTTGTGGCGGATCGTCTTCGACCGCGACGCCGGTATCCTCAACGCGCTGATCGAGATGGCCCATGGGCCGACCATTGCCTGGCTGATCGATCCTACGGCTTTTATTGCCCTGATCATCATGGTACTGTGGGGCCTGGGCGGCGGCACGGTGATCTTCCTGGCGGGATTGCAGGGTGTGCCGGCCGATTTGAAGGAGGCGGCGGCTATCGACGGCGCGAACGGCGCGCAGTCTTTTCGCGCTGTGACACTGCCCTTGTTGACGCCGGTGCTCCTGTTCACGGTGATTACCGGGGCCATCGGCGCCTTGCAGACCTTCATCCAGCCCCTCCTATTGACCACCGGCGGCTCGGATGCCACCTACACCACCCCGCGCACGATCCTGCTGTACATGATCTACGCCTATCAGCAGTTCTTCAACAATCAGCGCTTCGGTTATGGTTCGGCGCTGCTATGGGTGCTCTTCATGGTCGTGTTGATGATCACGCTGGTGGTGTTCCGGTCCAGCAACATGTGGGTCTACTACGAAGTCGCCCACGGGAAGGAATGATAGCATGAGCCAGCTTGCCACGACGGCATCAAGCCACCTGGGCGCGCGGTCGCGCGCGCGCCGGCCGCGCTGGGGCACGGTGATCCGTGTGGTCGTGCTGCTGTCATTCTCCGTCGTCTTCATCACGCCGTTCTTCTGGCTGGTCATCACGGCCCTCAAGTCGGTCGAGGAGTTGGCGGCGACGCCGATCCATTGGATCCCGCAAACCCCGCGCGTGGCCAACTTCTCTGATGCGTTGACGCTGATCGACTACTGGAAGTACACCTGGCACACGTTGTTCCTGGCCACGATGAACGCGACGTTTGTGACGGGCACCAGCGCGCTGGTCGGGTTTGGCTTTGGCCGCCTGAGAGGGTGGGGCAAAAAGCCGTTGTTCATCCTGATGCTGTCTACAATCATGCTGCCGCCCGTGGTCACGATCATCCCCACCTACGTGATGTTCGCGCGTTTGGGGCTGGTCGATACCTACTGGCCCTGGGCCATTTGGGGATTGGCCTCCAGCCCCTTTTACGCCTTCCTGTTCCGCCAGTTCTTTGCCGCTATCCCCCTGGAAATGGAGGATGCGGCGATTATCGACGGCTGCGGGTATTGGCGTATCTTCTGGCAGGTCTTTCTGCCGCTGTCGAAGCCGGTGCTGGCCACCGTGGTCATCTTCGCCTTCCAGGGGGTGTGGGGTGACTGGCTTGGCCCCAGTATCTTCCTCAGCAGCGAGAACACGACCCTGGCCGTGGCCATGGCCACGGGCTATGTGGACCCCCACAATAATCCCACGACAAACGTGCTTTCAGCCGGGGTGGTCTTCTATACGCTGCCGGTGCTGGTCCTGTTCTTCTTCGCTCAACGCTATTTCGTGCAGGGTATCGTCACCACGGGCTTGAAGGGCTAGGTCCACTGACCCATCGACATGGGGCATCACATCCGGTCGATCCATTGGCGCGTGGCGCCTGAGCGCGTGCCACAAAACAGTGTAGCTGAAAGAGGTCCGTCGACTATGATGCAGATCCGCCTATCACATCGTTTCACCCTCCGCGCTTTTCTCATGGGCGCCTTTGCTGTGTATGCGCTTCTCCTGCCCGCCATGGCACAGCGCGCCGAGGCTCAAGACAGGGTTTCCGATGCCGCCACACCCGCTACAGTGGGCTACCACCTCCGTGTAACCTATGTCGACGGGGCCAACGCTGGTCGCGTCATGGACGCGGGTGTCCTCGGTCTGCTGGACGCGACCGGCACGCTGACCGCCACCCTGCTGGCTACCTCCGGCATGACCGCTTCCGTGACCGGCACGCTGGGCAAGACGCCGTTCCTGACCGTGACCGGCAAAGCCGCCACGATGACTCTCGGCGGCAAAGTCCTGCGGCGGGGCGGCGCCTTCGGCGGGACGCTTGCTCTCTCCGACGGCACTCCAAGTGGATCATGGCTGCTCACGCCGGAACTGGCTGCCTCCTCGGTGGAGTTTGCGGGGGTGATCCGTAGCGGCAAACTCCGTGGCACGATTCTCTCCGGCACCCTGAGCCTGATGGCCGACCGCGCTGGTCGCTTCGACGGCTCGATGGCCCTCGACGACGGTACCATCGTCGCCGCCGAGGGGCGGATGGCCTTCGGCAACCTGCAGGTGATGTTCTATCTGCCCTCCGGCACAATCATGGGCATCGCGCCCCGCTCGACGACGATCTTGAATAATGCCGTCGTGCCCTCGTTCAGCGGTACGTTCGTCGGCCCCGGCACCGGCGACCGCGGTACCTGGACCGCTATCCCGAACAGCTGACCGGCTCACGTATTCTACTGACCAACGACCTCGGCCCCGCCAGGCGTCGACCGTCCGTCAAGAAACGCTCGCCCATGCGCCATCGGCGTGCATGCGCGCGGCAGGGTTCGTGAATTGTGCCGAGATGAAGGAGATGGCGACAGACTCGCCGTACTGATAGGCTAAGAGTTCTCGTACTCACCCTTGCCAGCAAAGGAGTGCCAGGTAGCGAGGCAGTGTCACCACTACCCCTGTGCTGGCCGCTTGGTTCATCCGGGCCTGTTCCTGCGCTGGTGATATTCGACATGCGCTCCCGTCGGACACGGCCAAGTGGTTCTTGCTGGCACCGTGAGGGGCAGCCGAGGCGGCACCAGGCGATGTATAAGTATGCGCTACATTGCATAGACAGCGACTTTCGGTGCATGGGCCAGTTGCCGACGCCGCCAGGCGAGCCACACGATGTCAGCGCTGATCGCTCACGGTACTCTGCTGCTTCTGAACAGGGAGTTGGAAGGCTCAAAGCCCTGAGGAACAGGCCGGATGAGCCAAGCGGCCAGTACAGGCCTCCCGGTGACGTGCGACACGTGCGTTGACAGGGCGTTGTCACGTTAACAGGGCTCAGGATGTTGTTGATCATCAGACATAGAAAGGCGAGGCTGGTTTGCCCGCTGTCCCAGCCGGTAGGTGTCTCTCCTGCTCTCCTCTGTTTACCCCACAGCCGCCGTCTCTCGTCACCTCTCGCCAGGTGTGCAGGCGTGCTCTCATCTCCTGCCGGTAGGCTGCTGCCCCAAGGAGGTGCCGCCGGGGTCTGAAATGCGGCGAGATCATGCTGACGGCAGAGAGGAAGCGTTGGGCCGATCCGCGGGATGGCACCTGCCGCGGTGCCCGCTCCCTCTGCCGCGGCGGCTGGTGTGCGGTCTCTGTCCAGGTCCTGCCAGAGCGCGCTCCTGCTGAGCCGTCTTGCTGCTAGTCCAGCATGATCCGTGTCCCCCTCGGTCCGGGCTGCCCAGGCGTTCTAGTCCATCCCCTCCACGGCATAGGCCTCCACCGGTTGCTTCCGCCCCTTGACGGTGAGCAGACCCAGGGGCGTGGCGTGGAGACCTGGGCCAGCGGCAGCCAGAGTGGCCGCCGAGCAGATAATGCCCCCCGCCGGCGCGGCGCTCTGCAGACGGGCCGCCACGTTCACCGTATCGCCGATCGCCGTGTAGTGCAGATGCTGATCAGCGCCGATGTTGCCCACAATCGCCTCGCCTGTATGCACGCCGATGCCGTACTCTAGCTCTCGCCCGACCGCCTGGGTGGCCTGCCGCACGGCCAGCGCGCCCGCGAGGGCCAGCCGGGGATGGTCCGCCTGGGCCAGAGGAGCATTCCAGAAGGCGACAATGGCGTCGCCGATGTAGCGGTCGATCGTCGCCTGCGCGTGCCCGAGCGCGACGGCGGCGGTCCCATGGTACAGCAGCAGCAACCGTGAGACCTCCTCGGGCTCCAAGACCTCGGCCAGCGTTGTGTAGCCCCGCACATCAGCCTGCAACACGCTGACCGTCTGGCGCACGCCCCCCACGGCCACAGAGGAGGCCGGGGCGGCGCTCCGCGCGGCCACCGTTGTCGCGCCGGAGCGCTCAAGCGCCTCACGAACGTGCTGCTCCTTGACGGCCAGCGCGTCCGCGCGGCCCAACGCTGGTGTGTAGGGGGGACGCTCTTCGGCCACGAAGAAGGCCCCGGTGAGCGCGCCCCGCGCATCACGGAGCGGCCCCACAGTGGCCCAGAGGAGCGCACGCCGCCCCCCAGGCAGGGTCACCTCCAGCAGACGCCCATTGTGCGGGTCCTGCGCACCCATGCCCTGCTGAAAGAGGCCAACCATGCGGCTGGCCAGTGAGGGACCAAAGACCTCGGTATAGGGACGCCCTGCCGCCCCCTGCTCCTCGACGCTCAGCAACCGCTCCGCCGCGGCATTGAGGAAGGTGAGGCGTCCGTCCGCGTTCAGCGTGATCACCGCGGAGGGCGTTGCGTGCAGCAGAGCGAGGTTCAGGCCGTGCTGGTGTGCCTGGGGCGTTCTGACCTCGGGCATGACAACCGCAGTCCTCCCTGATCCACAGCGGCAGGCCTGCAACGTCACCCTGCCCCTGATGGTCGATGCAAGATGAGGGCCATCGCTGTTGGCCGCGTGGCTCATCCGGGCCGGTGCGTGCTCTCGCGATGTGAGCTATGCGCTCATCGCTCGTGACTCTGCTGCTCACGATGGTAGCTGACGTCGTGTGGCGCTCTACGTCTGATCACGATCACCCTCGTGGGCAGTGCTCCTTCGGGCCGCCTCAATCTGCGCAATATCAGACGCACTCAGATCATGGGCCGTGTCTGTCACAATGCCCAGATGCTCGCTCACACGGCCGACATAGTGGTGTGCCCACCAGATATTAAGGCCCAAAACTAGAGAACGTGTCACCAGCCGCAAGCACAGGATCCCGCGTCGCTATCGGCCGGTTTTCAACTCCCAAGCTTAAGCGAGAGGCATAGCGGCGGCGTCCGCTGCTGGGGGAAGACCTCTATTCTCTCCCTTGTGGTCGGTGAGACGTTGGACGGTGGCCTGCGTCTCCCCACGCAAACGCCGGATTTCCGTGACCGTGGCATAGACTGCGGCGAACAATGCAGGGTTGGCATCGATGCCGGTGCTAATGAGCCACGAGGCGGCCTCACTGCGCCCTGTACGGATGCCCGCTTCGACCAGTGCATCAATTGCATCGAGGTCCCGATCGCTAATGCGGCATGTGATCACCTGGGTCCGCGGCCCCGCGATCTCGGCAGGATTACCGCCGGCTGCGATGAGCCACTTATTCGCACGACGTGCGTGCTCCAGAGTAACGTCAAAGGCATCAAGGATGCGGGCGCCGACGCCCTCCACCTCAGCCAACAGGCCCAACAGGAGGTGCTCAGTCCCCACGTCGGCGTCTCGCAGGCGCTGGCTTTCTTCGCAGGCCAGTTCCAGCACATGTTTCGCCCGTGGCGCGAATTCGAGTTCCCCTATAGGCACGGCCCGATCACCCCGTGCAACCTTATATTCAATGGCATGGCGAGCGCGATCGAGGTTGATCCCGAAAGTGGAAAGGATCTTCGCGCCAGCTCCAGTGCCCTCGCGCAGCAGGCCTAGCAAGATATGTTCGGTCCCGATGTAGGCATGATTGTAGCGTTGCGCCTCTTCACGAGCCAAGGCCAACGCGGTCTGGGCACGTCCCGAATACGGGGCACGAACCCCAGCGATCTCGCTCTCCGGCCATGGCCCACTGACCTCCTGTCCGTGAGCAACTGATACCGCTGTTGTCCCACTCTGCCCTTGCGGCTCCGTGCGCTGTGGATCCTTGGATCTGAGCATTACGTCTCTCCCATGCTGAAACTCGCCCCGTTCAATATATACACGTAATTAGATTACGCTATATGTGGTGAGCTGTCAAGAATGGTGAGTGAAAAGCTTGTTTCATCGCGAACATGGCCGAGAACACGCCTTCTCAGCCATGTTTACCCCCTTCTCCGGTCCTTTGCAGGTGCATTCGCGCCGGCGACAGAGCACGGATGGAGCGAAAAACATGACCGAGAATACCGCAAGCCGGCTCTGTGCACCCCATTGCGGCTCATGACAGACTCTCTAGTTCCAGGCCTAATAAAGCAAAGCCCGCAGACATGGCACTTATACAGAGAAGACGCATGAGCGTCTGACGATCCTGGAGGGGGGTGCTCTGTCATGCGGGATAGTAAGATGACGATGGGCGACGCTTTCTGCGGCGATGACTTCGAGGATGAATTAGGAAGAATAATCAGAGCTGCTTTGCAGCACTATGCCCTGCCCGCTGACTTTACGGAGTCGCTCATGATGCGGATCGCGGTACGGCGGCCAGCATTTGGATTGGGGCACAGCTGTTGGCACCCTGCTCGACCCTGATGCGCGTGCCTTGCGACATTCCGCTGACCGGCGACGAGAAGGCAGTCCTCAAGGATGTACTGGAGGTGTACGAGGAGTTGGTGACACCGTGGGTCGATACTGCGCTGCACGCCGGGCTAATTAGGCCAGCGCAGACAGGTACCATAGGAGACGGTTAATGATTCGTCTGTTCAGCGGCCTCTGGCAGCACGCCGCGTTTCGCAAGCTGTGGGTGGCGCAAACAGTGTCGTTCATCGGATCGCAGATCACGGGGCTGGCCATGCCTTTGACGGCCGCCCTGACCCTGCATGCCACCGCGTTCCAGATGGGCATCCTCCAGGCCACGACTGCACTCCCCGTCCTCCTCATCGGTCTCTTGGTCGGGGTGTGGGTGGATCGCGTGCGGCGTCGCCCCATCTTGATCGGGGCAGACCTGGGACGCGCAGCGGTTTTGATCCCTATCCCTGTCGCCGCCTTCCTCCACCTCCTGAGTATGGGCTACCTCTACTTCGTTGCCCTCCTTGTCGGCACACTGAATATCTTCTTTGATGTGGCGCACACCTCGTACCTTCCCACAGTGGTGCCGCGTGACCGCCTTGTCGAAGGCAACAGCAAGCTGGAAGTCGGCCGCGCGGGCGCGATGATCGTGGGGCCGGGCTTGGCCGGCCTCTTGGTCCACCTCGTGACGGCACCCCTTGCTCTTCTTGTCGATGCCTCCTCCTTCGTGGTCTCGGCCCTGTGTCTTGCCCTCATTCGCACGTCCGAACCAGCGCCGTCGGGCCCGACGCACGGGGCCAGCCTTTGGCCGGATCTCCGCGCAGGGGTACAGGTCGTCTGGCACAATCACGTGCTGCGCACGCTCGCTCTGTCCCTATGCACCTATAACTTCTTCTCATCCATGGTTGCCGCCGTGTACATACTCTATGTGACGCGCTCCTTGTCCCTCTCTCCGACGATGCTCGGCCTCATCTTTTCCATCGGGAGTGTCGGGTTTCCCATTGGGGCCAGCGCAGCGGGATGGGCCGCGCGGCGGTTTGGCGTCGGTGCGGCGATTGTGTGGGGCGCGTGTCTGAGCGATGCGGCGTTCCTGCTCATTGGTCTCGCGAGCGCGTCCCCCCTCGTGGCTGTGCCGTTGCTTATCGCGGCACAGTTCATTGCGACGCTGTTTGGACCGGTCACAGCGATCAATCAACTCAGCCTGCGTCAGGTCATCACACCCGACGGCTTGCAGGGCCGTGTGAACGGGACAATGCGGTTCATCGCGCTGGTGATGGGACCGGTAGGAGCATTAGTGGGGGGAGCCATGGGGGGGACAGTGGGGCTCAGGCCTACCCTCGTGGTGGGCACGCTTGGCATTCAGCTCGGCTTTATCTGGCTGCTGCTGTCCCCTGTACGCACGGTACGCGACGCAGCCCAAGCGGCAGAGCATGTAGTCGGAGCACCGGCCAGATAGATCGAACCTTGCTGACCTTACTACCCCACACCGCCTGCCTCCCGGCCAGAGGACGGAAGCGTCAGGTGTCAGGACGCAGGGAGCGGCGGGTGCCTTGGGGTATCCTGACTTGAGCCACGCTGAGTGTGGGCGGAGAACGACCATGCCGTGCCCCTCCTGCACCTGTGCTGGCCGCTTGCCTCGTCCGTCGGCCCGACGGCCCCTCATGGCAGCTAGAACCACCTCACACACGCCCCCAGCATGATCTTGAGTGGAGACACAGTAGCGAGTGGCATGCGCGCGTCGCCTGTGCCTGTCTATGCTGCGCCCGCGACCAGATAGTGCGTCCCGGACAGGTGTGCGCGCCTGGATGCAGATACAGCGTCGGCAGACAGGCATCATCATGGTTCTCGGGTGCCCCGTGCACGCGCAGCACTGGTGTCTCACGGTGCTCGGCTGATCCTCAGCCAACGGGATGGCCCCAGACGATGTCGGCTACAAGCTGAAACGACAGCTCAGCGGCGTGAGCGTACGGATGCACCACTGCCGTGAGCTGCGCGTCGAACTCGGCCGCACGCGCCCCCATCCGCTCCCGCGACAAGCCATTACGCGCGTGAAAGGACGCGACGTACGCGGTGACGGATTGCATGAAGGGGACCGGCGCGGTGCGCACGCCTCCGTCGGGCGTGAACAGGCCGCGGCTGGTCAGCTCGTCGACAAGGGTATAGGGGGCGTAGTCGCGGTTCGTTGAGTAGGCGCGGATCAGCGCGTCCAAGCCGTCTCTCCAAGGCTCCTGGGTGAAACCGCGGCCGAGCACGAGGGCCAGGCACCCGCGCGGGGACAGGGCACGCCCGATCCGGGGGAGCACCACCGCCCACTCCATCCAGTGCAGGCTCTCGGCGGCGACGACGAGCGCGTACGGCGCGCGATACGCGCCATCTTCCGCCGCCGCGCAGACCCAGTGCAGTTGCGGATGCCCCCCACCGGGGAGTGTCTTGCCGGCATCGCCGGCATCGCCGGCGAGGGATCAACCGCGTCGAGGCGATCCACCTGGGGCGCGAACACCCGGGCGATATCGCCGGTCCCACAGCCCAGATCGAGCACCGTGCGCGGCGCATCGCGCACCAGGCTGGCCAGCACAGTGAAGACCTCGGCCGGGTACGGCGGCTTGTGGGGATAGGCCGCAACGACACTCTGGTCGCGAAACTGGGCACCATACTCCGGGCCGAGATGCTTGGGTTTCGGCGTCATCCTCCTCCTCACGCGCAGGTCTTAAGCTCCCCATCTTATTCTAGCCCTCCTCCTCACCGCCCCGTACACTCTGCCAGGCCACACGGATGCGCTGGTCGTCCACCCAGCCCTTGGGTGTTCGCGTGGCGTGGTCCGCGTAGGCAGGCGCATGGGTGCCAGCAGCCCATGTATGCGCCTTGGTTTCTTGATCTTAAGAAGGAGCAAAGCAGCGAGCGCTATGCGCTCGCCGCACACGCTCTATCAGGCTGTCCTGAGCATCGGAGAGACTTTGCACATCCGACAGTAGATGATGCATAAGTATACACGACGCTGGATAGGCATGCATCGCAGCAAGGCCCTCTCTGCCGGCTACCTCATGTGAGGTGGGCGCTGTTACCTCGTGACTTTGCTGCTGATCAAGATGAAGTGCCATGGTGGGCTTACTTCGGCTTCGATGACCGCAGCGGCCAGCACAGCGGGCCTGGGAAGAACGGCGCGACGCCACCGGCCACAGCATCGACGCACAGACTTGGCTGCTCTCCCCCTCGCGCCGGCCACGCTGTGGCGCAGGCGCGTGACCTCAGCGCTGTATACTGGCGGCAGGTGCGGCGGTCCACGCCCTGTCCGTTCCCCCGGTGAGTCGTGCGCGAGTGAGGCCGTTGATGGTCCTGCACACCGTAACCTACAAGACCCTGGCGACGGGCCAGATCCACGCCGATGTGTACGTGCCGGATGGAGGGGCCGGGGGCCCGACACTCGTGTGGATCCATGGGGGCGCCTTGATCTTTGGCCACCGCGGGGGGATCCATCCCACCCAGCGTGATCAGTACCTCGCGGCCGGCTACGTGCTGGTGGCCATCGACTATCGCCTCGCTCCGGAAGTCAAACTCCCGGCCATCCTGGAGGACGTGCAGGACGCCTTCCGCTGGGTGCGCACCCAAGGCACCGCGCGCTTCGCGATTGATCCCCAGCAGGTGGCCGTCGTCGGTCATTCTGCAGGCGGCTATCTTGCCCTCCTGAGCGGCTACGGTGTGCAGCCCCGGCCACGCGCCATCGTCTCCTTCTATGGCTATGGCGACATCGTCGGCCCGTGGTATAGCCAGCCCGATCCCTGGTACGGCCGCCTGCCCCCCATCGACCGCGCGACGGCACGGGCCGCCGTCGGCGGGGCCGTCCGCACCCACACCACCGAGCGGGAGAACGCCGGCCGGTGGCCCTTCTATCTCTACTGCCGGCAGCAGGGCCTGTGGCTGCGGGAGGTCGGCGGCCACGATCCCGCCGTCGATCCTGGGGCCTTCATCTCCTTCTGCCCGGTGCGCAATGTGGACCCGGACTACCCGCCGACACTCCTCCTGCATGGCGATCAGGATACCGATGTGCCCTACGCCCAATCCGTCCTGATGAGCGCGGCTCTACAGCGCGGAGGAGTCGCGCACGAGCTGGTGACCCAGGCGGGGGGAGAGCATGAGTTCGATGGAACGATGGAGGATCCCGCTGTCGCCCACCAGTTCTCCCGTGTCCTCACCTTTCTCGATCGCCACCTCTGAGACAGCCAGGAGCGGCACCGAGAGACGGCGCTCTGATGCGTGCGGCGTTCCTCTGTGGTGTGCTGGACGTACAGGCAGAAGGCATGCCGGTGCCTGAGATCGAGCAGCCAGATGACGTGCTGATCGAGGTGAGCCATGCCGGCGTTCTCCTCACGCTCCACCCAATGGACGGCAGTCGTAGCGTGTTTGCCCCGGCCATAGTTCCCGTACAAACCGCCTGTCCTGGCCGTTTGGCTCATCCGCCCGCGCAAGCTAGGGACAGAGCCCCGGACACCCCCCTTGGACACAGGAGTTTCACTCGTGATCACGCTGCCCCCTAAGTATTACAGTTGCACTTACGTAGTTAGAGCCTCCCACATGGCCAGGCGGCGTTTATAGTGACACCACTGGGCCATAGCCTGATGGCGCCGCCGCCA
>JAABUM010002947.1_pt1 | contig 21803 bp, 21 predicted proteins | sample 5559161 | NCBI WGS metagenome assembly JAABUM01 (sample SAMN10711868, study PRJNA513369) | rock metagenome | isolation source: Antarctica rocks | place: Antarctica: Victoria Land, Siegfried Peak nord
TCGTGACCGTCGTCGTCCCCGAGTCCCGCATCGCCAGGCAGGCCAAGCAGGCCGGTGGCGGCGTCGACGGCCGGGCCCGGGTGCTTTACCAGGTGATGGGTGAGGTGGAGGCCCGCCTGGCCGGGGGAGTGGGCTGCTCAAGCGTGCAGTGGCTCGGCACCGCTGAGCTCGCCGCCGCGATCCGCACCGGCTTCGCCCCCGGTGAGCGAGCCGGCCTCATCGAGGCGCAGCTGGCCGCCCAGGCCGACCCGTCCATCGCCGGTCGGCTGCCGGTCGCTGCGGCGGGACCGAGCTCGGCGCCGTCACCGGAGCGCCGGCACTACACCCACGACGCCTGGTCGACCGCGACCTGCACGCTGCTGCTACCCGAGCAAGGCGCGTTGATGGGCGCTCTCGCGCCGGTGTTCACCCCCTCGGTCGCGGGGGAGCGGCGCAGCGTCACGGTGTTCTTCGAGCCGGTCAGCCGGGACAAGGCCGACCGGATGGTCGGACGCGACTCGATGAGCGCCGGGACCGCAGCTGAGATGCGCAACCGGCTGGGGTTCCAGACCCGCGCGGCGCACCGACGTGACGCCGCCCGCGTCCAGGACGCCGACGTCCGCCTGGCGTCGGGCCGGTCGCTGGTCCGGGCTGCCGTCGCGGCCGCGGTGACCGTCCCGTCGACCTGGTCGATCAGCGACCACGCCAGCAGGCTGGAGAGCAGCGTGCGGGGGGCCGGGTTCGTCCCGCTGCGACTGGACCTCGCGCAGGACAGCGGCTTCGCCGCCGCCTGCGTGCCGCTGGGCATCGGCCTGCCGCGACGCAGGGCCACCAGGTGACCGGCCGCTGGGGCAGGACCCCTTCCGGCCGGGGCATCGGCGAACTCGTCGCGGAGCACGGGACGGCGCTGCCGTCCAAGATCGCGCAGGAGGTTGACCGCGCGGCAGCGGACCCGTTCACCGAGCTGGTCAACCGTCGCGGCCGCCGGCAGCCCGGCAGCGGCTGGGCCGCGAGCCCGGCGCGGCTGTCGACCTGGAAGATGACCAGCGAGCAGGTCGGCGGGGTGTGGCCGCTGATCGCGGCCGACGGCCTGCCGCCGACCGGCGCCCAGATGGGCATCGACTACCTGTCCGGCGGGGCGTTCTACGCCGACCCGATCGGCTGGACCCTGGCCGGGACCGCCGGCGTCACCAACCCGAACATCATGATCTTTGGGGCGCCGGGTCAGGGCAAGAGCGGCACGGTCAAGCTGTTCGTGCTGCGGCAGATGGTCTATGGCTACCGCACGCTGATCCTGGGCGACGTCAAGGACGAGTACGAGCTGCTCTGCCGGGCCCTGGGCGTCGAGCCGCACGCTGTCGGTCACGGGCTGCCGGCCCGGATCAACCCGCTCGACTTCGGCCCCCTGGGCGCCGACTGGACGCACCTGCCCGCGGCGGAGGCGCAGCGCCGCGCGGCGATGGTCTTCAGCCGCTGGCTGCTGCTCCTGCGCGGGCTGGTCGGGTCGCAGCACGTCGAGTTCGGCCCCACCGCCGAGGCCGCCGTCGGGCACGTCGTGCGCGAGCTCACCGGCTACGCCACCGGCGCCACGACGCTGACCGAGATCACCATCCCGCAGCTGTGGCACGCCCTGGACCAGCCGAGCCAGCGGCTCGTCGAACAGTGCCGCTACTCGGGCCGGCAGCACTTGTTGGACCAGACCCGACCCGTCCGGGACGCCCTGGGCTCGCTGGTCAAGGGCCACCTCGCGGGGCTGTTCGACGCCCCGACGACCGTCACCGTCGACTGGCGCGCACCGATCCAGTCGCTGTCGCTGTCGCGGCTGAACCCGCTCGGTGACGAGGCGGTCGGGATCGCGCTGACCTGCCTGAACAGCTGGGGGCGGGCGATGACGCAGGTCGGCGAGCCCGGGGACCTGCGGATCGTGGTGCGCGATGAGGCGTGGAAGCAGATGCGGCTCGGGACCGACGCCGTGAAGAGCCTCGACGCGGACCTGCGGCTGTCCCGTTCCGAGGGGTGCATCCAGGTCATCGCCGCGCACAAGCCCAGCGACATGCTCACCGTCGGGGACGCCGGCAGCCAGGCCGTCGCGATCGCCAAGGACCTGCTGCACCTGTGCGGGACCAAGATCCTGCTCGGCCAGGACGACAAGATCGGCGACGAGCTCAGCGCCCTGCTCGGACTCGCGCCGATGGCCCAGCGGATCGTCACCGACTGGGCGACCGCCGCCAAGGGCCGCGCCCTGTGGGTCGTCGGCGGACGGGAGTTCAAGGTCGCGACCCTCCGGTCGGCCACCGAGGTCGTGCTGACCGACACCAACGACGCCCTCACCACTCCCATCGCGGCGGGCGGCAACAGGACCGCACCCAGTTCGTTCGCCGGTGCTCAAGTGCCGACGGATCCGGCCCCGGCTGCCGCCAGCGCCGCTGGTCGGGTGGGCTGAGCCGTGCCCGGCCTCGGGCAGGAAGCTGCCGGTGGGCAGACCGGCAAGGCCCTGGCGGCGCTGCCGGCCGGCATCGTGGCCGTGCTGCTCATGCTCGCCCTGCTGGTCATCACGGTCGGCGGCGCCGCCGCCTTTCCGCCGCCCGGCTGCGGGTCGGCCGGGACCGCCACCAGCTTCGGGGACCTCACGCTCGACGCGGAGCAGATGGGTAACGCCGGCACCATCATCAAGATGACCGCCGGGTACGCCGGCGGGGCGCTGCCCGGGTACGCCGCCGTCGTGGCCCTGGCCGCGGCCGACACTGAGAGCGGGCTGCGGAACCTGCCCGGCGGGGACCGCGACAGCGCCGGGCTGTTCCAGATCCGCACTGGCCTGCACGGCGCCGACGTCGCGACCGACCCGGTCAAGAGCACCACCTGGTTCCTCGACGCGCTCGTGCGGGTCCCGGACTGGCGGACGATCCCGCTCACCGAGGCCGCCGCCGACGTCGAGCGTCCCGCGCTGGCCTACCGCGGCCGCTACGCAAGCGCCCAGGCCCTGGCCACCGCCGTCGTCGCCCAGCTCTGGCCCACCGCCCGCAGCGCCATCACCAGCACCAGCGCCAGGGCGACCGGCGGCGCGGGGGCCGGGGCCGTGACCGGTCCGGTCAGCCCAGGCGAGCCGGGCAGCACCGTCGGGGTGGACCTGTGCCCGACCGGTGGCCGGGGCCGGGGCGGCGGCCCGTCGACCGTCGCGCTGGCCTGCACCGTCGGCGGGGCGGGCACCGTCCAGGCCGGGCTGGGCGGCGTGCCGATCCGGGTCTGCGACGCGGGGCGCGGCGTCGTCGTCGACGTCACCATCGCCGGGCAGGTCGCGGCGATGATGGCCGCTGCCGACAGCGCGGGCCTGCACCTGTCGGGCGGCGGGTTCCGCTCCTCCGCCGAGCAGGTCGAGCTGCGCCGGCAGCACTGCGGACCCAGCAGCTACGACAGCTACCAACGGCCCGCGGGGGAGTGCAGCCCCCCGACCGCCCTGCCCGGCACCTCAATGCACGAGTGGGGCCTGGCCGTCGACTGGTCCAACGTCGGCTCGGTGATCGCCAGCCACAGCAACCCCGCGTGGCAGTGGCTCAGCAGCAACGCGGGCCGGTTCGGGTTCGCCAACCTCCCCAGCGAACCCTGGCACTGGAGCACGGATGGACGTTGAGCTGTCGGGTTCGCAGGAACCCCGGCTGATGGTTGTCCTTGACCGGCACACCTCCTGCCGCGCGGCCGGCCCGGGCCAGAACGACACACCTGTCCCGTCTCACGATCTCCAAGGAGCACAACGATGACGACCCCAGCTCAGCGCGGGCGTGACCCGCAGCCGATGGGCCGCGGCGGACAGGTCGCGCTCGTCGCCCTCGCCGGCGTGGCGCTGCTACTCGTGCTGGCAGCGCTGGTCGGCCTCGGCGTCGCCGCGGCGCTGTTCGGCGGCGGGTGGGTGTGGCCAACCGATAACGACACCGTCGGCGCCGTCGCCGGCGGGCTGCTGTCCGGGCACCCCGGCGCGGGCCTGCCGTCCCCGGCTGCCGCGCGCCTCCCGGCGTCGTCGGTCGTCTACGGCGTCGTCGCCGTGGTCGAGGTCCTCACCGTCGCGCTCGCCGCCCTGATCGGGGTGCTGTTCTGGCGCTACCACCGGCCTGGCGACGCGCGGCGGGGGATGGCCACCCGCGACGAGGCCGCCCGCGTCCTGGGCACCGGCCGGCTGCAGGCCGCGAAGGCCGTCCTGCGGCCGGACCTGCATCGGGCCCCCGGCGGCGCGGGCGACGCGGGCCCGGCCGGAGCCGGGCGGTGAGCCGGGTGGCGCCGTCCGAGCTGGGCTGGCGGCTCGGGACGTCGGTCATCCCGCGCGGGGTGGAGCTGTGGGTCCGCTACGACCGGACCACCGGTGTCTACGGCGCGCAGGGCTCCGGCAAGACCCTGGACCTGCTCGCGCCGGCGCTGCTCGCCCACCCCGGCGCGGCGCTGGCGACCCTGACCAAGCTCGACGACCTGCTGCTCACCGTCACCGACCGGCAGCAGCCGCTCGGGCCCGGCGCCGCGGGAGAGCGCGGTGAGCCGCGGCCGGTCGCGGTGCTGGACCCGTTCGGGATGGCGCCGGGGGTGCCGGAGCTGGTGTGGGACCCGATCGCCGGGTGCGTCGACCCGATGGTCGCCGAGCGCCGCGCCAAGGCCTTCAGCGCCGGCACCGTCACCGGCGCGGTCGCCGGCGGCCGGCAGGACGGCGCCGCCCGCTTCTACGCCGCCGAGACCGCCAAGGTGCTGCAGGGCTTGTTCCACGCCGCCGCCCTCACCGGCCGCACCCTGGAGCACGTGCTCGAGTGGGTCGCCAACCCCGTGAAAGCCGAGAAGCCAGCCGAGATCTTGGAGCAGCACCCACAGGCCGCCCGGTTCTGGGACGGGCTGCTGCACGGCGCGCTCAGCGGCAGCGCTGACACGGTCGGGAACACCGTCACCACCGTTCAGCAGGCGATGGCGCTGTTCTTCCAGCCCAGCATCCGCGCGCGCTGCGTGCCCAGAGCGGGCCGGCCCGCCACGGACATCGCCGGCGTCCTGGGCCGCCGCGGGACGGTGTACCTGCTCGGCCGCGACGACCCCTACGCCTCAGCGAGCCCGTTGATGACCGCCGTCGCGGAGCAAGTCCTGGACACCGCGCTCGCGATGGCCACCACCAGCCCCTGCGGCAAGGTCACCCCGTCGTTCCTGGCCTGCCTGGATGAGCTGCCGTCGACGACGCCGCTGCCGACGCTGCGGACCCGGATGGCCAACGAACGCGCTCTGGGTTTGAGCTTCCTGTACGCGGCGCAGACCTGGCGGCAGATGGTCGTCTGCTACGGCGAGGACGAGGCAAGGAGCTTGTTCGGCCTCACCAACAACATCGTGGTGTTCGGCGGCGGCAAGGACATCCACTTCTACCGCGAGGTGTCCGACCTGCTCGGCACCACCCGCATCAGCCGGCAGAGCATCAGCGACGGCCCCGGCGGGATCGGTACCAACCGCAGCGTCGAGGACGTCCCCGTCCTGCGCCCGGAGCACATCAGGCTCATCCCCGAGCGGCAGGCCCTCGTCGTCGCCGAGAACGCGCCGCCGATCCTGGCCAAGCTCCGCCGTTGCGTCGACGGCCGCGACGGTAGGGCGCTGCTCGCGCGGCAGGCCGCCGCCCGCAGCCAGGTCAGCCTCGACCGCGAGGCGCAGGTCGACCCGGCCGAGCGGGCCGCTGCGGCGCTGGCGTACTCCCGCGGACACAACCTCACAGACGCCGCCGACCCCTCCGACGTCGCTGCGCCCGACCACGAACGCGACGGCGAGCTGGACAAGGGCCGAACGCCAGCACCGCACCTCAACGACAGCCCCTCCCGTCCTGACAGCGCTCCCACCCGCAACGCCCACACCCACAGCCACACGAAGGAATGGTCCTGGTGACGACAGCCGCAACCCCCGTCCCTGCTCACCAGTGGGCGCTGGTCAGCGCGTTCCCCCAGCCACCCGACGAAGTGCAGGAGGCGCTCGAGGCGATGGAGACCATGCGCAACGGCAAACCCGACGAGATCGAGCTGCTCGGCGACACCGACAACCTGCCGGTCCCCTGGTCGCCGACCACGTGCCCCCCCGAGACCCGGCAGCAGCTCTGGCTATGGTGCGACGACGTCGCCGGCTGGATCAACAGTCACTACATGTGGCGGACGGCGTCGATGATCCCGGCCTGCTGGCCGCGGCACCCGCACATCTGCCAGGAGCTGCCGGTGCTGGCCTGCCTGCACTTCGACGCCCTGAGTTCCACCAGCCCCGAGCTGCTCGAGGACTGGCACCGCCAGACCCTCCCTCAGTTCCTCGAACGCATCGCCACCCGCCTCGGAGAGTCCAGCTGCCGCAGCAACCACGACGAGTGGCCCGCCCGCGCCCGCTACACCACCTTCACCAGCGGGAAGGCTGTCCAGGAGCGACACGACCTCTTCCACGCTGACACCCACCCGCCCGTGGCCCTGAACGGCCCCCGCCTCGTCAGGGCCTGACGTGCCGCGACGGCCTGGATCTACGACCGCGGCCGAGTCCTGGCCGTCGCCCGGTGGCTCGCCTCCAACCCTCAACTTCGCTCTACCAGGAGCACGGGATTGAGCCGGCCCGGTTCGACCCCCTGATTGCCGGTGCTCCTACTTCGGGTGCTCACCACGTCTTCGGGGCCGGCTAGGTGGCCGGTGTCTTTCGCCGCCTGGGGGTCCGCCCTTCGGGTGAGCGGTTTGGGAGCATTCCTTTGCTGGTAGTGGTTTTTTTCTCGGAGACACGTTGTGACGTTGGGCAGGGCGGAACGTCAGCGGGATCTGCTCGATGAGCTGAGCCGAGCCGGTTCAGTGAGCAGACGTTGAGGGAGGTGGGCGGAGACGCTGACGTCAGGCCGACGCGCCGCATCTTTCTGGACACCGAGTTCACCGACCTTCCGTGGACCGGACCATCCCGGTTGCTCTGGGTGGGGCTAGCCGCCGAGGACGGCACTTCCGTGGAGTGCCCTAGACGCGGAAGCAGCGGCTGACGATTGCGTCAGCCCGTTCGTCCAGACCGCCGTCCTGCCGCATATCCGCCCCGAGGAGCCGCGGTTGCGGCGTGACGAACTGCGCGGCGCCATCATCAACTTCTGTGGTTGCCCGGACGAGTTCTGGGCGTGGCGTCCCACGGCGGACGACTTGGTCAGCCTGGACGCGCCCACCGACGCCGAGCCGTTGCACGCACGGCTGTGGGACTGGGACTTCCAACTGCTGCGCAAAGTAGTAGACCCGTGGCCGGACGCTTGGCCGACGTCGCTTTGTGACCTGCAGGCGCTGGCAGCCCGCACCGGCGTGGCGCTGCCGGAGAACCCGAGCGCGCACCACCCCCAACACGACGCGCTTTGGAACCTGCGTGTCTTGAACTGGCGGCGTCGGGAGGGGGTGGCTAGGTGATGCTTCCAAGCGTGGGGGCGGGCGGGCGCTAATAACCGCGATCAGGGGGCGTTCTGAACGGTGGCTCAGTCGGAGTTACGCTCGGCCCCATGACGCTCTTCGAAGGGACCGACGAAGCACCCGACCGGCGCTGCGCTCGGTGCGGAGGGCGGGAGAGACGGCTCCATGCCGAGGCGGCCGACTCCGGTGACAGCCAGGCTGGAGACGGCTACGCCAAAGCCGAGTGGCGCTGCCCGACCTGCCGGGTGGTCCGCGTCGAGTTTTCCACCTCAACGTGGGTGTCCGCCACAGCGAGTGTCATCGATGCCGACGACGCATAGCTGCTGGTCCTTACCGCGATCACGCGGCGCTACCCTCTCCCGGGTGCTGCCGACAGCCCGTCTGGCGACCCTCATCTCGGCGCTCGCCACGCTCCTGTGTGGCTGCACAAGCACCGGGTCGCCGCCGCACTGCAACGTCCCCGCCACCGGCGGGGTTCAGGTAACCCGGCTCCCCGACCTCGGGGGCTACCGCGTGCACTTCAAGGATCGAGATTGGCAAGTAAATCGTGTAGCGGTTAAGCCGACGCCTTTCGTCGCTCAAGCGGTCGTTGTCTCAGCGTCACCGTTCCCCGAGCTGCGAGTCACCCCTTCGGCAGGACCGCCGATAACCTTTTCGCTGTTGCCAGTCGGGTGCGTGTAGGTGCCGTTCTGGAAGCCGGGATGCGGAACACCGGAATCGTTAAACAAGCTACGTCGTTTGGCACGACATGGACGAGGCCGATGTGCGTGACTCGGTTGCCGTCTACCTCGACGACCTCTGTGATGTCTTCTTCGGTGGCGTCGGTGGGGTCATTACTGAGGCTGTAGTGCTGCACGGGTCGCGGGCGATGGGGGCCGCGGTTCGTGTAGTCAGCGACATCGACGTCCTCGTGGTCGCCGAGGTTCCCGTGCCGCGGTAGATGAGCTTGCTGCCGCGATCGAGGCTCTTCAGCTTCCCGACGAGGCCTCAGGGCTCGAGTGTCGGTGGTTTCGCGGGCCGATATCGCCGACCGGCGCCGCTTCAAGCCCTTTCGTTTGCATTGCAACGTCACCAGGTCGACCACCCGACGGGTTTCCGGTCAAGGTCACTTAGGAGACGAAGGAGACGAAGATCTTACGCTGCATTATGCGGTCGCCGCGGCCCGCGGCGTGGTGCTTAGGGGACCTGACATGTCCGGGCTGCTCGTGTCGCCTCCCCGGGAGGATGTCGCGTTCGCGCTCGTCTCCGAACTCGACTGGGTATTGGAGAAAGACAACCCGACCAATTTTTTGTTGAACGCCTCGCGGGCGCTTGCCTTCGCAACTGATGCATTGCTGCTCTCCAAACCGGAGGGCTGGCTGTGGGGACGCCGGCACGGTCTGGACCCTCGCCTGCTTGACACCGCCCTGGTCTCGTTCCTGACACGCACCGAAGCCGTGCTGTCGCCCGGAAGCCGGGCAAGACGTCCTCGATCTTGTGGCAATGGTGCGGGCCGCGCTGCTCTCGTCCGACAGCGACCAACGAAAGGAGGCGGTCATGTCGCCTCTGTAGCGGGTTCCGTACGTGCTTGCTTTCGCCTTCGCGATACTGCCGCCACGGAACCCTCGGGCACCCCGCAAGAGGTCCCTGGCGTCGCCACGAGGACCGCGATAACCGAATCAGGCGGCTACTTGTTGAATGACAGCAGCCCACGAGGCCTGGCCAGGCTGACGGTCAGGTGTCGGTGGGGATGCTCGGCAAGCGGCTAGGAAAGCTCGTCTCGTGATCGCTGCTCATGCCCGAGAGCCGGCGGTCCTGGAGACCGAGCGGCTACTGCTGGTGCCGCTGGACTCCTCCCGGGTCGAAGATTTGGCCGCTATCTACACCGATCCCGAGGTGGCCCGCTACATCGGCGCTGACCGGCTCACCGCCGAAGGAACACAGGCGCAGGTGGCCTTCTTCGAGCAGGTCTGGCGGGAACACGGGTACGGTCAGAGCGCCCTGCTGGAGCGGGCGACGGGCCGCATGAACGGTCGTGCCGGGCTGCACCCCTGGCCCAACTGGGACGAGCTAGAACTCGGTTACGTCCTAGCGCGGAACCGGTGGGGACACGGGTTGGCCCGCGAAGCCAGCCAGGTGTGGCTGCAATGGGGGCTAACCCACCTTCCACACGACCACCTCATCGCCGTCATCCAGCCGGCCAACGCCTCAAGTATCACGCTGGCCGAGCGGCTCGGATTCACCTTCAACCGTCATGACGTCACCCCCCTCGGCGAGGACGTGTCCATCTACCGACTCGACCGCTCGACGGCTTGAGCACCTCGACACACCGGCCACCCGACCATCTTGCAGATCGAGTGACCGGTCAGCGGTCGGCTACCGGACGCCCGCAGCCGGGTCGGCTGCTTACAGTCGGGGTTACCGGTGGGTGCGTAGCAGCTCCCGTCGACGCCCAGCACGTGCCGGTCGAGGTGGCGGGCGCAGCGCCCATGGCGGCGGTGCCGACGGCGGGCAGCGCGGCGGCGTGGGTGCGGATCACAGGGGTCCGTTAGATGTGGCAGCGCGTTGCAGCAGGGACTGTGCTGTGTCCTTCAACGTTGCCGCCGCGCTATGCTGTGTTCCGTCGCCGTCGCCCCTGCTGCTTACCGGTTGACGGCGGTGCCCAGGACGGTCGGAGCGACGGGCGGCAGGTTCGGCCAGACCATCGCGGTGCGCACTGCGGTGACGTCGAAGCCGGCGGCCGCGACGGCGCCCCAGGTGTCGCGCCGGACTGAGCACCCTCCGGCGGCGCGTCCCCAGACCGGCTGGAGCAGCTGCTGGAGCCGGCCGACCCAGTGCCCTGGAGGGGCGGCGACGTGCTCGAGCAGAAGCAGCCGACCGCCGGACACCAGGAGCCGCCGCAGCTCCGCGAGCGCCCTGGGCGGTTGCGCGACCGAGCAAAGCACGCAGGCGCAGAGCACCGCGTCGACCGAGCCGTCGGCCAGCGGCAGGGCATGGGCGTCGGCCGAGAGCAGTGTCACCGGCACCGGGCAAGCCGTCACCCGCCCGCGGGCCAAGGCGCGCATCGAGGGGTCGGGCTCGACAGCGACCACCGACGTCACGGCGGCCGGCAGGTGGGCCAGGTCGTGGCCGGGTCCAAGACCAAGGATCAGCAGCCGACCGCTCGCGTCGGCCAGGACCGACGCGCGCACCTGGGCGAAGCCGCCGCGTTCCCCAGCCGCGGCGACTAGCCGGTAGACCTGCGCGAAAACCGGGTGGGCGTGCTCGCGCTCACGGCTCATGCATTCAGTATCGGGTCGGGCCGGGCGGCGGACGAGTTGACTGGGAGCGCTCCCGCGCCTCATAAGTGACGGACCCAGACGTTCGGTTCGACGTACGCTCCGTGATCGGCGTCAGCGTCCACGACCAGCACGTCGAGTCCCTCAGGAAACACGTATCTTCCCGAGTCTGGAAGCGGCAGGTCTACCCATCGCTCCCATTCCGTGATCGTCCCGGTGAACTGCTGACTTGCCGGCGCGGGGGCCAGCAACTTCCCACCTGCGCGCTCGTGCGTGCGGAGCCACGGATCGAGCAGAGCCCCGTCGGACCGACGCCACCGCATGTACTGCTGGATCGGTGTCAGCGGGTAGCGGCACTTGAGCGTTGGCCTAACCGGCGCGAGCATCCGCTGGAAGCCTCGGCTAGTTGCCTCCGCCTTGAGCAGAGCGACCGCACGGCTGGCGACTCCTGCCCGCTTCAAGTCCGGACGTACGACCGCCGCCATCAGTGCCAGCGTGTCCGGCACCGTCTGCTTCTCGCGCTGTTCCACCGCGATCTTCAGAAGATCTGTGTATCCCGCAGGCAACTCACGAACGCTGCCATCCCAGCGCAGAGGAACACACCACGCCCCCGCGATGACGGCTCCGTCGTCGTCGAGCACGTAGTAGTCAAGGTCGCTGAAGTACTCGACGCGACGGTCCAAGAACGGCTTGACGTCCTCATCGTGGGTGATGAACGCGGGCCACTGTTCGGAGAACAGCATCTGGACCTGCGGGTCATCCTGCGACACGCACCGCGAGTCGACTAGCCGCTGATGCCCGGTCGTCATGACAACAGGATGGCACTGACCTTGGCGACCGCGCCGGTACAGCTGGCCACCCCAGGACAGGCGCTCGTTGAACAGCTCCGGCAGGTCACTGTTCTCAGGCATTCGTACGCCGAGGAACTACGGTCGGCCTAGAATGGGGTGCCCTGGCTGTTCGGCGCGGCTGGTTGCGCAGCCGAGCTCGCTCACCGCTGCGCGTAGTTCGAGGTGGGCGTGGCGGTGAGAACGACGCGTTCGGTGGTGGTGAAGAACCCGACCTGTTCGGTGGCGGGATTTTGCCGTCGAGGGCGTCGCCAAGCGCCTGACGATGGCCCGGGTCCCTGGCGGCGATCTCAAGCGTCCGGCTCTGACCGGCGAATCGACCGGCGTCGTCGCGGGAGGCTGCCTACAGCCGCTTGCTGTGGCTCGGGTCGAGGGCGTGAGCGGCAGCCTCAAGCTTGCCGACCAAGTCACTGACTTGGTGTTCCAGCGAGGTCAGTTGTCGGAGGATGGACTGCGGGTCACCGAACATCTCCAGGTCATCCGGCAGGGACGCGTCGTGCTGGACCTTGGCGGCCCGGACGGTTGGTTTGCGCCCGCGCGAAGAGGAGTTCCCTTTTGCAGGCGCGCTCCTCGCTGGCCTTTTGGTCGCTGGGCTTTCCGTTGGGGCCGTCTCCGCGGCGATGCTGGCGTGGTAGGCGTTGAGCTACGAGGTGGCCAGCCGTCCGCGGTCGCTCACCTTCAGGCCTTGCTGCTTCGCCCATGCCCGTACTTCGCCGATGTTCTCAGATGCCATGTCGCCAGTGTGCCAGCCAGCCTGCCCGGCGGAGCCGCTACCTGTTCTCGTCGAGGTGCAGGAAGGCAACCGCACCGGGTGCCACGAAGTCGGGATCCTCGATCCGCCAGCCCCCGGAGACGGGGCCGAGTGCACTCTCCGACCGGCCCGGGAACGCCCCGAGGAACCCGAGCCCTCGTTGCACCAGCAGGGGGTAGCTGGAGCGATCAAGGAACGGTGTGGCGTGCATGATCCGGAGCCAGGCGGGGGCTGATGCGGAGTCGAACCGCGCTCCGTGACCCTCCGGTATCTCATTTCAGCCGGTCAGCCTCATGAGTCGAGTGTGCGGCCGGATCCATCGCGGTCCAGCGTGTCCGGAACGCAACCGATGAGCACCGCGTGATCGTGGTTATCAGCGCCACGCCCGCGCGCTGGGAACCGGGACGCCTTTACGATGTGGCGGCGTCCTTGCACCCACTCCGCTACGTCGCTTGGCGGCCGAGCCCTGCACAAGAAGTCGCCGGGGCATGTAAGTGCCCTAAGTGTCTGAGACGTTGTAGGGACATGAGCACCCCGGCGCAGCGGCAGTTCGAGGCCTTCTACGGGGCCGAGAAGGACCGCTGCCTGCGGGCGCTGACGGTCAGCACCGGTGACCGGATGCTTGCCGAGGACCTCATCGCGGAAGCGTTTGCGCGGGCATGGTCAAGCTGGCCCCACGTGCAACGCCAGCCCAACCCGGCGGCCTACGTGATGCGAACGGCCTACAACCTGAACGTCTCATGGTGGCGACGACATCGTCGTGAAAGACCACTCGGCGAGGCCGCCGAAGCCACCCACCTCGACGACGTGAGCAGGATCGACAGTGCCGCGCTGTTGGCCGCCCTCCCAGAGCGCCAACGCCAGGTACTGGCCTTGCGGGTCTTCCTTGGCCTGGACACCCGCCAGACCTCCGATGCCCTGGGGATCGCCCAGGGAACGGTCACCGCCCACCTCCACCGAGCCACCACGAGTCTGCGCAAGCACCTCGCCGCCGACACTGTCGACAGGGACTGACATGGACGACGTTCAGATCCACACCCGCATCGAGGAAGACTTCGCCGACCTCACCCTCGACCACCCCGTCACCAGGATCATGTCCCGTGGTCGACGGCTCCGTCAGCGCCGCCAGCGCCTTCCGTTGGTCGGTGTGCTCACCCTCGGCACCGTTACGGCGATGATCACCGTCCAGTCCTTGGAACACCAGGGCCAGGCCTTTGCCGCCTGGACCAGCCACGCCCAGGTAACCGACTCGCGTACCGCGGCTGCCATCGACAGCAGTTGCCGGACTACCGGGAAGTTCCCCGCGGCCCTTCCCCGTCGCGTGCTCGACCGCCGTGGCGACTTCGCCCTGTCGATCTACACCGACGGCCAGCGCCTCGCTGTCTGCGACCGCTTTCGCGGCAGCAAGGAGCCGATCTTCACTCAAGGCGGCAGCAGCGGGCCGGGAGCCGTGACACAAGCCTCGGCGGTGACCCCAGCCCATCCTGTCGCCATCGAGGGAAGCGAAGCCACGTTCCTAGCGAACCAAGGGTCTGCCATCTCCGCCTACGGCTGGGTAGGTCCCGCTGTCACCAAGGTCGTCATCAACAGCGGCGACTACACCACGACCGCGACCTTGAGTGACGGCTTGTTCAGCGGCTGGTGGCCGGGTGACGCAAGCGGCACGCGACTTCCGCCCGTGACCTGCACCGCCTACAACGGCCAAGGTCAGGTCATCGGCCGCGACACCCTCAAGGTCGGGTAGATCCATTAGGTTCCCGGCGGCGATCAGCTCAGCCACCGGTCGTTGCACCTAGGCGTTCGTCCACGAGAAGCAGCATGCAGTCTCACCGCAGGTCAGGGTCAACCCCGCGTTCAAATCAATGTGAGAACAGTTGCTCCGTGGTTCGGCTACCGATGCCATAGGAGCCAGCTTCTGCTTGCAGCAGCCGGTGAGCCGGCCTGAGGTCCGACTCGCGCCTCGACCTGAAGCTCCCGCTGCTGGCGCCAGGCCTTCGCGTCCACGGGTCGATCACATCCAAGATCGAACCTGCCTCGAAGGCTAACCCGAGGTGGCTCGCTCGGTAGCGGCCGAACAGCATTGACGGGTGGGCCAGCTGCCTTCACAGAGCCACCCGGTCAACCAAACTAAGACGCCGAAAATGAGAAGCGTTCACCAGACGCTGAGAAAGCCGACGCGGCCGAGTCAACAGAAGGCGACGGTCACGACGGCTTGTCCCAAGTGAGGATGTATCGCCACAGCGATCCTCGCCTGATCGTGGCGCCGGGTAGGCGAGAGTGCACAACCTGACGTACCTCGAGCAGTGACATTGTGGGCATGGTCTGTGGCGAGCTCATCTCGTCGGGTCCGCGAAGTGCTCGCAGCCCAAGATTGTGTCCGGTCGAAACCAGGTTCAACACCATGTCTGATGCGCTCTCCGTGTCGGTCCAGACCCCCAGCAGAAGCAGTCGGCCGCCGGGCCGGAGGATGCGAATTGCGCTACGCAAAGCATCGTCAAACGGCATGTGATGGAAGGCCGCCAGTCCCGTGACCAGGTCGAAGGCGGACGCAGGCAGGTCGGCTTTCAGGAAATCGGCCTGATATGCCCTCACATTGCCCAGTCCGCGGCATCGGGCGCGGGTGGCAGCAACCTGCTGCGCGTCGGCATCGAGCGCCTCGACCAACCGGCAACGGGAAGCCAGCTTAGCCGCGAACGTTCCATCGCCGCATCCGACGTCCAGCGCACGGGCTACGGCTGCAGGGACCAACCGCAACAGCCCCGCGTGATGGTACGTGTTGTGGTTCCAGGTCCCGGCGCGTCTGGGCACATGCCCGAGGTTAGGCTCTCGCTCCCCTCTGAACTCCTGAGAACGCCGAGCGTCGGGAGGTTATTGAGGGTGGGTCTCGACGTACAGCCGGTAGTTCGTGTGTTCGGGGCGCTCCGGTAGTGGCGTGAGCAGCGAGTGGCGCAGCTCGAAGGACTCGGGGCCTGGACTTTGGAGGCAGTGGCGAGCCTTGCTTCTACTTGCCAGACGGTCCGGATGACGCAACCCTCAGCGAGGGTTGACTACCTCCGGGCCTGGAGGATCGAGGCGACGGACGCCACGTCGAACCGGGTTGGGTCGAAGGCTCCGCCCGTCCATTCGATTCGGTCGGCGTGCTCGGGATGCACCGGGTCGGCGAGGACCGCCAACAGGTCCTGATACCCCCATGGTCCGCCGCAGTCCTCAGGGGGACAGGCTCCCTCGCCGGCCAGGCAGGTTGCCCTCACGGCAGGCGGCAGCAGTTCCAAGGCTGTCAGCTGATGCCGCCAGTCGTCTCCGAAGTCGTAGGTGTAGCTCAGGACGTCTCCCACACCGGCCAGCACCTCGTGCAGGCGTGCGGTCACTTCCCGCCTCACCTCTGCGGTGTCGCCCCATCCCAGGTTGGGCTGGCCCCACCGCAGCTCACCGGCCGCGAACTCGTGCAGGTGAGCGTCATGCCAGCCCATGGCGACCTGAATGACCTCGTGGAGCTTCCCGAGATGCCAGGCGCCGGGCACAACCAACTCCCGCCACACCGGCGGCTCAACATCGACAAGGGTGAGGTTCAGTCGGATCGCGGGGACCTCGGAGGGCTTGACCATCCCCCTTTGTACCCGAGGCAAGCCCCCGTCTGCGCTGTCGTCCGGCGCCCGGAGCAGGCGGCGCAGTTGCGCGCCTGCCGATAGCTTCTGACGCATGAGCATCGAGGACCTCTGCGCCCTGTTCGAAGCGCACGTGGTCGATGCAGAAGATCGCGGGGTGGCCGCCGATGACCTGCGCAGAGACCCCCAGCTGTGGGCGGAGATGGTCCTCGAGTGGGGTGTGTTCATGGCGCCGGTGCGGCCCACTTCTCAGGCTGCACAGCAAGACGCGAAACGCTTCCTGCATGCGGTGGTTGAGCTGGGCTACGAGGAGCAGCGTGGTGTTGAAGTCGGCGCGCACGCCATGCTCGACAGCGCGGAGGCGATCGTGGGGTGGCGCGGTTGCGTCAATCTGACGTGGTTCGCTTTCGCGGCTGTGCAGGACGAGCGCTTGACGATGAGCAAATCGGTGCCTTACCGGTTGGCCGATCCGCCCTCGTAGCCCGCTGCAGCCCGTCTGGTCAGCCTTGCCGGCCCTGCACCAGCCAGGCCTACCTTCGGCACATCAACCGGCATCGCTCGCTGGCTGGGCGTCATTCCGGGAGGGCCGTCCTGGGGCCAGGAACGTCTGGAATTCAGCGGCCAGTCCTGTGGTGGAGGCGGCACGGTCGCCGGGGATGTCGTCGTGCGGCTCGAGTTGGCTCGCGCTGGCTGCGACCTGCAGCAGCCGGGTGGACACCGCGGAGCGTTCCGGATGATCGACCCTGCCGTGTGTCTCACCGCTAGGTGATGAGGGCGCTGCGGGGGAGTGCAGGGCCAGGACGCAGTCCCGGAGTTCCATGATCCGCCGGTACAGCAGGTAGTCGAGGTGGCGCACCGCCAGCTCGGGCTTCCACCTGCTGGGGTTGGGGTTCAGGGCGGCGCCGGGCACGGCGGTTGTGAGGTCGCGCCACAGTGGCTGTAAGGCCCCGGTAGTCCCGGCGCACGCGCCACTAGGCCGCGAGGCCGGTGCTGCGGGCAGCGCCGGCCAGCGCGGGCAGGGACACCCCAAGGGCTGCGCTGCCCGCCCCCAGGAACCCCAGGGCGGTCAGCAGGTCCGCAATCGGGGCGTCGATGCTGCTGGGCAGCAGCGCGAGGAGTCACCGAAGCGCCGCGCCCGACGCCGCGTCGCGAAGCTCCTGGATGCCGAGTTCGGGAACGTCGTGACGAAGTCCGGCAACGGGCGCTGGACGACGACGAGCCTGCTCCCTCACGAGATCGTGATGCACGCGGAAGCGGGGGTCCACCTCGTCTGCGTCAGTGCCGGCATGGTGATGGATGCGCCGGACTCCTGGCCGCTGCTCCAGGCCGTGAACGAGCCGAACGTGGCACGGAGTCTCACCCGCCGCATCCTCATCGACGGGCAGGTGCTCCTGGTGGGGGGGCAGCCGGTCTCCTCACTGCCACCGGGGGACCTGACGGCGCTCGTGGCGATGGTCGTCTGCCTCGCCCGTCTGGACGGCCCCGCCTGCGGGTGCACGGCGGTCGGCTGACGACGACGGCTCGAGCGTCGCGGACCGGACCGATTACGTGCTGGGAAGACCTGCTGTGCGCCACGGGCATGGCCACGGCCAGGGAGCTGGCGGTGTGGGTAGACGACCAGGCCGGCGTGGACTGCTGGATCGACGCAACCGACTCCGTGGTCTGCGTGGTCATCGACCGTTCCGGGACGGGCTGCGCCTACCCCTGCCAGCTCGATGAGTTGCTCGAGACTGAGACGGACCGTGACCTGGACTAGCTCCTCACCGGGCCGGTGAGGAGTTGCGGATCTGGTTGGCGATTGCGGCCCTCGCGGTGCTGTGTCGTGAGACCGTGTCGGGCGTCGACCGTGATGCAGTGACAGGGGAGCTCGTTGCTACATCTGCACACGGCTGCTGACGGACGTCGGCTCGTCGCTGCCCTCGCCGAGACCGTGGTTGATGCAGCGGCGGACCCTTTCGAGGCGATCGTCATCGCCGTACCCGCTCGTGGCGTTGAGCGTTGGCTGTCGCAGCAGCTCAGCCACACCCTCGGGGCCGTCGACGCCGATGGTGTCTGCGCCAACGTGCGGTTCCCTTCGCCTGCGGAGCTGCTCGACGACGCGGCCGCGCAGACCAGTCCTGAGCTGGCCGGCGCGCTCGCCGCGTGGGCGGACACTCGCTGGCCGATCATGGTGCTGCTGGACGACCTGGGGGCCGATCCGGCGTATGACGGCGTCCGGTCCTACCTGGATGGCGGTACGTCGAGGCGGTACGCGTTGGCGGCGAAGGTGGCGCGGCTGTTCGCGAGCTACGCCGAGGACCGTCCCGAGGTGCTGGTCGGCTGGGCTCAAGGGGAGGGCGACGTCCCGGCGGATCTGGCGTGGCAGCCGTTGCTCTGGCGACGCCTGCGCGAGGCCTTGGGCACGAGCCCCGCGGAGTTGCACCAGCAGGTCTGCCAGAGCCTGCGGCAGCGACCGGACACCGTGACCCTGCCGCAGTCCTGGTGCGTCTATGGCCCCAGTCGCCTGAGCAAGGCTCGACTGCAGGTCCTCGCGGCGCTGGCGGAGCACCGGAAGGTGCACCTGTTCGTGCACCACCCGGGATCGGCACTGTGGAGCCGGGTGCCCGCGGGGGTCGAGCGGCGGCGGGAGGATGCCTCGCACGCGGGGGTGCAGCACCCGTTGCTGGCGCCGCTGAGCCGCGACGTGCGCGAGCTCCAACAGCGAGTGCTTCTGGCCGTACCCGACCTGATGCTGCACGTCCACGACGATGTGCCGAAGGAGAAGACGCTGCTGCAGCGGCTCCAACGGGACCTACGCACCGACACGCTCCCGACCGACACCGTGCCCGCGGACTGCAGCGTGCAGCTGCACGCCTGCCACGGGCCGGCCCGGCAGGTCGAAGTGCTCCGTGAGCTGGTGCTCGGACTGCTGGAGAGCGACCCGACGCTGGAGCCACGCGACGTGCTGGTGCTGTGCCCGGACGTCGAGACCTACGCGCCGCTGCTGACGGCCGCGTTCGCGACCAACGGCCACCCGGGCGGGCGACTGTGGGTGCAGATCGCTGACCGGTCGCCGCGGCAGACCAACACGCTGTTCGGGCTCGCCGCCCGGCTGCTGCACCTGGCGGGCAGTCGAGTGACCGGGGCGGAGGTGCTCGACCTCGCGGGCTCACCAACCGTCCGGGAGCGCTTCGCGCTGAGCGATGACGACCTGGAGCAGCTGCGATCGTGGGTCGTCGGAACCCGCATCCACTGGGGCCTGAACGCCGCGCACCGCAACCGCTGGGGCCTGACTGTTGACGACGGCACGTGGCGTCGCGGGCTGGACCGGTTGGCCACCGGCGCGGTCCTCGCCTCGGATGACCCGTGGGCGCAGACCCTGCCGTACGACGCCCTGGAGTCCGGCGACATCGAGCTCGTCGGTAGGTTCGCCGAGCTGCTGGACCGGGTCGAGGCCGCCCTCGACAGCTTCACCGCTTGTGTCACCGCCAGCGACTGGCTCACTGCCCTCGAAGCCGCAGTGGAGGCCCTTGGTGCGGTCGGACGGGACGGGGAGTGGCAGCGCCAGCAGCTGCACCAGACCCTGACTGAGCTGCAGGACGCTGCGGGGGACACCCCGATGGCCTTGCACGACCTCACCGCCCTGCTCGCCGAGGTGCTCGCGGGCCGGCCGACCCGCACCAGCTTCCGGACCGGTGCGTTGACGGTCTGCACCCTCACCCCCATGCGGTCGGTGCCGCACAAGGTCGTGATCCTGCTGGGGATGGACGACGGGGCGTTCCCCCGGCACAGCCTTCCTGACGGGGACGACTACCTCGGGCGTGACCCGCGGCTCGGCGAGCGGGACCCGCGCAGTGAAGACCGGCAACTGTTCCTCGACGCGATCCTCGCTGCCGAGAAGCACCTGGTCGTCCTGTACACCGGCGCGCACGTCCGCACCGGCGCGGAGCTGCCACCCGCTGTACCGGTCGGGGAGCTCCTCGACGCCCTCAAGCTCAACTGCTCCAACCCTGCTGACTTGGTGACGAAGCACCCACTGCAGCCGTTCGACCCGCTCAACTTCCAGGCCGACAGGCCGTTCTCCTTCGACCCCAGCGCGTTCGCCGGAGCGGTGGCCGCCCGCGGGCCGCTGACCGAAACACCGGTGTTCCTCGACGCCCCCGTCACCGCGAGGCCCGGCACGACCGAGCTACGGCAGCTCACCGATCTGCTGCTCCACCCGGCGAAGGCGTTTCTTCGGCAACGGCTGGAGCTCACAACTACCGGCCGGGACGCCCAGCCGAACAGCGAGCTCCCGCTGGACCTCAACGGGCTGCAGACCTGGGCGATCGGCAACCGAATGCTCCGCGCCCGCCTCGCCGGACGGACCCCGGCCGACATCAAGACCGCGGAGCGAGCCCGCGGAGACCTGCCACCCGGCGCGGTCGGGAACCTGCTGCTGCAAGGGCTCGGCCCGCAGGTAGACGCCCTCGCCGACGAGGCCGCGCCGTACCTCGTAGGACCCGCGGAGACCCTCGACATCGACCTGCGGCTCGGGGACGAGCATCTCCTCGGTGCCGTCACCGGGCTTCAGGGTGAGGAACTCGTGCAGGTGTCGTACTCCAAGGCCGGCCCGAAGCTCCGGATGCGCCTGTGGCTGGACCTGCTCGCCGTCACCGCCGCCCACGGCGGCCAGCGCCGCGGGGTGCTGATCGCCCGGTCGCGGACCGGCACCACGGTCGAGATGCTCATGGCTGTCAGCCAGGAGGAGTCCCGGCGGCTGCTCACCGACCTGCTCGCCCTGCGCGCGGTCGGGCTGCAGACGCCGCTCGCGCTGCCTTTGCAGGCTGCCGAGGCCTACGCCGACGCGCGCCGCACCGGGGACGGGAGCGATATGGCGAAGGACGCTGCGGCCAAGTGCTGGGTGTCGCCGTTCGGCTTCGACGGAGATGACCGCGACCCGGACAACGCGCTGGTCTGGGGCTACGAAGCGCCGTTCCAGACCCTGTGGTCCTGGCGCAGCCCGGTGCCGCTGCCCACCGGGGCCGTTGCCGGCGGCGAGGTCTGCGACTTCGCGCGCCTCGCCGTCGGGACCTGGGAACCGTTGCTCACGGCGATGAGGCCTTGATGACGACCCTGACCACCGCTGACGTCACCGGCCCGCTGCCCACCGGCACGTCGGTGCTCGAAGCCAGCGCTGGCACCGGCAAGACCTGGACGATCGCGGCGCTCGTCGCGAGGTACGTCGCCGAGGGACACGCCCGCATCGACGAGCTGCTCGTCGTCACGTTCGGCCGCGCGGCCACCAGCGACCTGCGCACCCGCGTCCGCGAGCGGCTGATCGCCGTACACCGAGAACTCGGCGGCCCGTCGGACGACCCGGTCGTGCAGCTGCTCAACACCGGCGACGTCGCGACATATCGGCAGCGGCTCGCGACGGCGCTCGCGGCGTTCGACAGCGCGACCGTCACCACGACGCACAGCTTCTGCGACCAGGTCCTGCGGTCCCTCGGGCTGCTGGCGGATCTCGACCCCGGGACGGTGCTGGTCGAAAGCCTCGATGAAGTGCTCGTCGAGGTCGTCGATGACACCTACCTGCAGCTGGTCACCGAGCTCGGGCCGCTGCCGTTCAATCGCAAAACCGCGCTGACGATCGGCCGGCGGGCCCTGGCTGACCCGCGGGCGGTCGTGCTGCCCGACGGTGCTGACCCGGCCAGTGAAGCGGGGCAGCGGGTCGCGTTCGTCGGGCGGGTCATCGCGGGGGTCGAGGTCCGCAAGCGCTGGCTCCGGGTCCTCGGGTTCGACGACCTTCTTTCGCGAGTGCGCGACGCCCTGATGGACCCGGTCACGGGCGCGGCGGCGTGCCAGCGCCTGCGGGACCGGTTCCGGGTCGTGCTCGTCGATGAGTTCCAGGACACCGACCCGGTGCAGTGGGACGTGCTGCACAGCGCCTTCCACCAGCACCGGACCCTTGTTGTCATCGGTGACCCGAAGCAGGCGATCTACGG
>JAABUM010002950.1_pt1 | contig 21797 bp, 27 predicted proteins | sample 5559161 | NCBI WGS metagenome assembly JAABUM01 (sample SAMN10711868, study PRJNA513369) | rock metagenome | isolation source: Antarctica rocks | place: Antarctica: Victoria Land, Siegfried Peak nord
CCATCTACAGTAGAGCTTATCCAGCAAAGCTCAGTCTGCTGCATCAGACTTGAGTAACATTCGTTCGTTTGTTCGTTCGTTCGTTCGCTCGCTCGTTCGTTCGTTCGTTCGTTCATTGGATCTTAAAGGTCGTGGGGGCCAACTATGACCAATGGACTGAAACGTCAAATCAAGTCATTTAAAGGACACCTGAGCAATAAATGGAACATGTGCGTACCTGCACAGCAAGGGAGGCTTGTCATGGGTGCGATGCAGGCGATCTCCAGTGATGACATCTGTCTGAGGCCTCACAGTGCAGTGGCTGCAAGGACGCCCAGCAGAGGGGACAGCGCTGCAGATGCGACGTTGAACAAGGCCATTGCACCAGTGCTGAAGAAACAACAGGCTGTTCCTGAGACGCTGCCCTGGTAAGTCATGCTGTTCAGGGTTCAGGGTTTAGTCATGCACTGGTGTCTCACTCTTTGCTCTGGTGATGAAGCAACAAAAGGCTGTTCCTGAGACCCACGTGATATGTTGAAAGGATGTAGGACCACATTCTCCACAGAACAAAGGCATTTTTACATGCAGAATTACATCAGGTCCTCGCACCATTAACAGATAATGAAGCTGTTGCTGGAGTTGTGTGTGTGGCTGCAGCCTCCAGCATGACTAATTGCTTGTGCAGAAAGATGTGAATGTGCAGCAGCATGCACATCAGCCCAATTCGTTCAAGCTCTTGGTGAGCATCACAGCCCTGAGCCCCAGGGCACGCCCAAAGGCCCTGCCCTGGGGCTTGTACAAATGCATGTTGCGCAGCACCAGGCGTGTGTATTGTCACTGCAGGCTTCCTGGAAAGACTCAAGCTAGTGCCCCTACTGAGCTTGATGATCCAGATCTGTCCATGCCAGGGAAGATCAGCTTGTCTGATACCCCAATCATCCAGGCTGATCCGATCATGCAGACTGGCCGCTCTCATGCTCCTTCTGAGGTGTCTTCATCACCAAATGGAACCCTATACAACAAATTAGGAGGGCCGGACGCCCTAGAAGCTGCAGTGGATCTATTTTATGAGAAGGTTCTGGCTGATGAGAGGTTAAAGCATTTCTTTGAGGGCACAAATATGATGAGGCTTGTCATCAAGCAGGTGTGCATTCACCAGTCCATCCATTCAGTCATTCACTCATTCATGCATGCATTCATTCACTAGTTCGCTTGTTTGTTCACTCATTCCTCCATCACAAATGGTCTCCAAGGCTCAAGTATGTACCGTTGTGATCAGCTTGCTGTAGCATCAGCTTTCACTGCTTTGCTTGCATTTTGATTTGTTGCAGTGCCGTAAAGGGTTCATAGGACATCTACAGCTCTGTTTGAAGATGGGGGAACAGCAGATTGGTTTGTTGTTTGGTCGCGTATAGGATGTATGGGGCCAGGCGTGACCTGTTTTTATGTCAGTGGTGTACAGCCTGCATTGAAAGAACATGTGCACAGTGCTGGTCACCAGAGTATGGTGTGCCTTGAAAACAGTTGGACACTGAATGACCAGACAGCTCACCGTGTGCAGCACATGATCTGCTGTTGGGGAACAAGAGCTGTTATGCTGTGGGCGAGATTATCAGCGAAAGCAGTTTTCAAGCTGCAGATAGAGCTGTATTCTGTTCTGGCACAGTTCAACAGCAATGTGTGTGTGTAGTGGTAACAGCTAGCTATATCGTTGCAGGTGCAATTCATGGTGTATGCATTCGGCGGGAGTGCTGAGTACAAGGGCAAAGACCTCAAGGCAGCACATTTCCACCTTGTTACAAAGCATGGCTTGAATCTGGAGCACTTTGACTTGGTGGCAGGGCACTTTCAGGCTACCCTGATGGACCTCAAAGTGGATCAGGTAAGAATGCGTTGCAGACCTGCATGCGCAGCATAGCACGCAAAGCATGTTTTGAATTTGGTGGAGAAACTTTTGAGGCTCTTGTGATAGGAATAACAGTGGATTAGGTACGAAAGCATTCTACAACTGCCTGCGTGGCATGCAAAGCACAGCATGCAAAGCACAGCATATGTGCAACAGCGCGAAGCATGTGGACCAATTTGGCTTTGTGACAGAACATCTTCTGGCAAGCCTCAATGTCAACCAAGATGTAATTTAGATTATTCCTCACACGCTAAGCACAGCAGGCAAAGCATAGCACATCCTTGGCATATGCTCAAAGCGTGTCTTAATCACAGAGTGTTTGGCTGTTGAGTGTAAGATGGATCAGTTTCAAGCTACTCTTATAGGCCTCAGCCAAAGTGAGGTGTAAAGTATGCCCGAAGCACCTTGTGTCTGCTGGTTTACTGAGCATTTCTTCCATATATGGCAAGTGTATACACCAGCACAACACTCCAGGCTTGTCTTCAACATCACAGCTTGCCCCTTACACTCAATGAGTCTACTTGCATCTCAATTTGGCAAAGATGTGTAGCCATGTGGTAGTCATGCTGTGCATAATGCACACACTGCAGTTGCCCTTCTGGCTCTGCCTTTCAGTTGCTGACTCCCAAGGCAAATCCGTTGCCACTGCCTTTGCAGCTTTGCCTTTCAGTAAAGGCAGTCCTGAAAGGCAAAGCTATTGCCTTTGTCCTGTGGGTTGCAGGCAGACATAGAGGAGGCTATGACCACGTTGGGGACTGTGCGCAGCTCCTTTGACCCCAAGTCCTATATAGGCTACACTCTGCCAAGCAAGTAAGCATGACACAATATTGCTAACATTGACCAGCTCACAAATGCAGCGCATAATGCTGTGCAAGCTGTGTCTGCCTGTGCTACTGTCTTTGTTGCAGTTCGAACAACAGGTGTGCTGAAGCATGCAATCATGCTGGCAGGCATGCATGTAGACCAGCTTGTAAGACAGCACTAGCAGCCTTCTAGTGCTGTTGCAATCTCCAGTGTACTTGCTGCTTTGCTGTTCCCTGTGCAAACAAATAGAGGCAGAAACAGAAAAGTCTATACCTTTGTACAATCATGACAGGAGCCTCATTATCATTGACTCAGTGCAATCTGACTGTCTTCTTTCCTAAACTGCGTAGGTTGAAGGTCAAGGCAAGTGTGCTGAAGGACCCAACCGCCACTGACACACTTGCAAATCTGATTCCCACCTCCCGGGCTGAGGAGGCTCTTGTCAGGAAAGCAGGCAGCAAGGTCAGACTCTCTCTTCTTCTCCCTGCTCCTCTAGCTTTCCCTCTTCCTGGTCTTCCTCTTCTTTGTCATAATGCATGCTGTCTTCTTCTTGTCCCTCCTGTTGTCCCCTGGTCTTCTTCTGCCTTGTGATCATGCCTGATGTCTTCTTGTTCTTTCTCTTGTCCCTGTCCTTGTCCTCTTTTGATCATATATGTCAGCCTCTTGCTCTTCTTCATGTTGCTTTTTTTTTGTAACCCTCTTCTTCTTCCCCTCCCTCTCCCTCTCCCCGACCCCCTTCCCTTCCCCCAGGCACACATGGCAACATGCTGTAGCCATCTGCTTCATCTTTGGACACCTTCTTCTTCGCCTTCGCCCTGTGCTTCATGCTTGAACACCCCTCTTCTGCCGTGCATGATCCCTTCCTTCAACTGGGGCCGTCTGCTTTATGGTCAGACACTCCTCCTCTTCTTCTTTGCCTGATCCTTACCTTCAATTGGGACCGTCCGCTCACCTGCCTTTTGCTGCAGGGAGTGGTGATGGCAGCCGTTAGGGTTTTCTACATGCGCGTCATGAGTGATGAAACCCTGCGGCCCTTCTTCGAGGACATAGACCTGGCCCGGCTCAAGAACAAGCTGGTAAGTTTTCTAAGCGCTCCAAGCACTGCACGAGGGAGAGAGGGGCAGAGAGAGTTTCCAACCTTCTAGGGACAAGCTGGAAATGTAACCAGCAGGAGATTCTGATTAGACTTTCGAAGGAGTCTGTTGGTTAGTCTAAGATTACTCAGAATATTTCCTGGAAACAGTATGCCACATGGGCTGGCAATGCCCTTCGGTTTTGTCTATCCACTCCTGTTTGCCATCTGCCTCATCTGCCTCATCTGATGCAGACTTTTGCAGCGTCAGTGTCCAAAGTTGCTATACAGTTTCCCAGCTACAATCTGTGTGTGTGTGCGTGCGTGCGTGCGTGTGTGTGTGTGTGTGTGTGTGTGTGTGTGTGTGTGTGTGTGTGTGCGCGTCCGTGCGTACATGCGTGCAAAGCTCTGTTGGGGTGTAGCTATTGGTGGTTGACAGGTGTCTGTGTTCGGGGATCTGGTTGTGTGGCTGAATGTGCATCCACCTGCTCATTGCCATGATTGTCTAGCTGTGCCCCTGTCTGTCTTCTGTGTGGTGTGAATGGTGTTAATGCACTGCTGTGCATTGCATATGTCACTTTTGGGTCCTGCTCCTGCGACAGTGTGCTAAATCAGTTCAAGTGTCAGCCATGAGTCTGTCTGGTCGTTTGTCTGTCTGTCTGGCTGTCTGTGTAGGGAAGCCTGTTCAGCCATACGCTTTTGGAGGCAGTGTGCATTACCAGCTGAGGTTTTAGTCATGTACATGTCTGTCCATCTGTCTGTGCAATGAGGCCTGTGCTCATGCATCGCAGGTGTCCATTTTGGCATCAGCTTTTGGAGGCAGAGTGAATCACCAGCTCAAGTCTTACTCGTGTGCATGCCTGTCCGTCTGTCTGTGCAGCAAAGCCTGCTCGTGCATTGCAGGTGTCCTTTCTGGCATATGCTTTTGGAGGCGGTGTCGGACATCAGCTCAATTTCCAGCCAAAATACCAAGGCCGGGATTTGGCCTTCATGCATTCGCACATGGTGGATAAAGGACTCACCATGGAGCATTTCGACGCAGTGTTGAGGCATTTCTGCCAAACCCTACGCCAGCTCAACATGCCCCAGGTAGGGTTCTGCTGCCTTGTGGTTTCATCAGCATCATGGTGACCACATGTGGCCCATATGACTGGACAAAACTTGACTGGCGGCCAGCGTGTAAAATCAGGGTCATGTGTACCAAAACCAAGGCCTTGTATCTGTTAAGACCCTAGCCACAAACCCTATCCTAGGACTCTATCCCAAACCCTGCACATATGCTTTTGGAGGGACGTTGCAGCATGCAGGCACCCTAAAACACAAACCACAAACCCACAACCCATTTGCAGCAGGCACAGTTGTGCTTGCTTGCAAAAGCATATTTCTGCACCACGCTGGAGGCAGTAGGGCTGCCCCAAGTTGGCCCTTGGTGATATGTCGGGTGCATGCTACACTATAACTGGCTGGCTGAACCTGCCCCTCGACATGGGTCTGTTGTTGCTACTCTTCCGTCGTCAGCATTTTGTCTGCCACTGATATGTGCATGTTTGACTGGATGTAGTTCAGCTAAGGACAATGTCAATGTGTCTTGGAATGACAAGCTAGAATCTGACTGGCATAAAACCAGTCAGATCAAGCCACAAGCTCGACTTAAGTGATAAAAAAAAGGCAGAGCCTGTGACTGTGTCCATTCGCACGTCACCTCTTTGATAACATGTCATCATTACATCATGAGCTGTTGTCTGTGAGTCATGACCTGCTATCTAATCAGTCATCTGCTGTCACCGATCAGTCAGGTGCTGCTCGTGCATCAGTCATCTGCTGTCACTGATCAGTCAGATGTTGGTCTTGCAGTCTGCCATTGATGAAGCGAGCATCAATCTGAACAAGACACGCGCTGCCTTCCAGCATGTCATAGAGAAAGCCAAAGACCCAAAGAAGGACCCGTAAGTCCCATGCCTGCTTGTGCTTGATGCCAACCATTCAGTTGTTCATTCATCCGTTCATTGAATCATTCATGTGTCTGCCCTTAGGGTTGGGTATGTACAGTTCTGAGTAGCTCCCTGTACGAGGTCTGTAATGCCAGTCAGCACACCAACAGTAAGGTGTGTTGTTGTGGTCTGCATTAAGCTGAACAAGTTCACACTTAAACTAATACTTGATAGTGAGCGTCAGTATTGACAGATTTGGGCTGGCTGCTGTCTGTCTGATTGTCAAAGGCTCCTTGAGGCGTCAGCATGCACACGCCGGACGCACACATCGACAAGAAGATATCTGCTGTTCTTCTTGGTCTTACCTGTGTTTTAGGTTAGCGCTTGGGTCAGGGTTTAGGCAAAGTCCACGCTATTGTGTCTGTCGTGGCAACTTGACAATGTACATAGTCTGTCCCTGATGCTTGCTTTCAGGTGCTCAGTTTGGAGGGCACTGACAAGATGCATACCCAGCGTGACTCATTCATTACCATGGGACTGCAGGGTCAGCTTCTTTTCTGGGGGTCTGACTATGACTTATTGACTGCAGGGTCAACTTCATTGCCTCGGACCTGATTGCAAACATGCAAGGAGACAAAGCCGCTTTGCTAGCAGAAGTACAGGCACGCATGGTAGCCAACCCTGAAATGGCCAAGGGAATTGGGCTTGACCCTATAGACCCTGACGATTCTGACCTAAATAGGCCAATTGTGGCCTCTGGGGTCTGCGCATACTCTAATGGGCAGGCCGAGACGCCAAATGGCAGACAGGCTGCCAGTGGGCTGTGTCCCATGAGCTACTGAAGCTGCTTTTAGGTGCAAACATTTGGAAGCAAGACGCTAATGGGCTGTAGTCATTGGAGAATGGAAATCTCCTCAAGGGTGTGGCTCCACAGATACCTTTTTAGTCCTTGATGCGCAAAATGTGGTTGAGCGTAGCTGTGATCAGAGCAGCCAGATTGATGAGGGATGACATACACCCTTTCATTGGGCCAGAGGGAGGGGGGGCAGGGTGGGGGGTTGGTAATTGGGCAAATAGCTGTCTTGCCTGGGCTGTTTACTATGTTAGATTGCAGGTCTGAGCAGTATATGTAAAGCACCAGCAGCAGTTTCAATGCAGCAGCACTGTGGAAACAGCTGCGCAGATGTCTCCAATCAAGCTGTGCACGGGGTCTTGACCTAGCTTGTTTCCTGAATATTTATAATTAAGATGCGGAGTTCAAGCTCAGCAACTTGGTCCAAGTCTGAACTGCTAGCATTTATGTACATTTTGCAGTATTTCTCTAGTTTTGCATTGTGTGTGTGGGCTGAAATGCAGAGAACGCGACCTTTGAAAGCATGTACATAAGCAATGGCTGATTTTGCCAGGTGGCAAAACTTGTGCTATTTTTGCTGTCTCACAGAGTGCAGTGGTATTTGCAATACTATTTGCTCCGGGACTGAGAGTATGACTGACATCAATGGCAGCGTTAGATTAGACAGCTGGTGACTCTATAGATTGTTCAGAGTTTCCGTTTTCTGTATTGATGCTAGCTGTTGCTCCATCTGCCTTGATTTTCGTAAGCACAATGCAGGGGTTGAGAGTGGTTCAGCTTGTACATTGCGTTTATTTATAGCTTATTTGTGACGATTCGAATCAGCATTTTGTAGTGTGCTTGCAGCTCAACATGTGTACACGTGACAGCTCTGTTTCTGGTGTTTAGTCCCAGGCTACCTTATCCTTCACGTCTAACAAGCAAAGTCATAGCAAACATTTACTCTGTGTGGTCCTGTCATCTGCTATGCAGTAACCAAGTCATGTAGATTTTCAAAACATGACAGATTGCTTCAATGCTGTCTGCATTAACAGCACCGCAACATGGAGCTGTATTTGTTGAAGCTCAACAGGCTGCGCATGAGACTAGGGATGCTGATCAGCGTTTTGAGCTTGCTGTCAAAAGTTATGCAGCTTTGTGCACGTGGCAACTGAGCCTGCTTTATGTTTGCAAAGTTATTTTACTCATTGCTTTGATGTGAAGAGTTTTCCTCATAGGCAACGTTTCTAAAAAGCTAGCATTGACAGTGCGGTAATAAACAGTTTAATCACTGGTAAGCATGTTGCAATCACACCTCAGATCAAGTTTGTTGCCATATGACTGCCGTTCTCCCTTTTGGGCAAGGTCTGTGGCTAATGTCTCGATGTGGCAAGACGATCACACATTTCACCAGGCCATTTGACAAGTCTGCTGAAGAGGGATTTGTCAAGTGCCTGTGCTGTCTCATGCAAGATGGCATGGACAGTGGACTTGCCCAGACCAAAGTTGTCTGCAATAGTCTGATAGTGGCCACCATTTGCAAGCCAATACATGGTCACAGCAAAGCGCTTCCTGTTACAGACTGTGTCCTCTCTGTATAGGCTACATTTCTCAATGTCAGCCTGCAGTGGAGTATGCGTCCTGTCAGCAACTTGACTGACCTACTGCCTGAGTTTATGGTGTTCTGGCAATCACAAACTCGGCTCTTGCCTTGACTTGGTCATGCAGCATGTCAAAGGTCTGTTTGTCGACACGGAAGCGAGAGATATAGCTCTTGTTCTCCTGAAAAGCACCGTACGTGGGCCAAATGTGCTGTTTCTCCTGGAAAAAATGGTGCCCGTGCTCCAATTTCTGCCATCTTCTGGGCGCCCTAGGCGGTTCTGTGTTGATCACACCCAGAGTGTCCGCTAGCAGCAAGGCGCTCTGGAAAACAGATCATCTGCTTCTTGTTGCTGCAGCATGAGCTCTTCCTCTGATTCGTCAGAGAAAGAATCAGAGGGGGTCGAGCAAGCAAAAGCATCGTCATAGTCCCCAGAGAAGTCGTCCATTTTAAAAGTTGCGGAAATACAGTTGCATACGGCGAAAATTGCCGGAGTTTCAGGAGACATTGCGCTAGGGCCCATCGGTTTCAATCTGGTGCTATAACCGCGAACCAGGCGCCTCGCAGCACGGCAGTGAAATGCTGAACACCTTTGCTGCCGTTGGTGAAATCTTGGAGAGTGAACAGGAAACTAAAAATGATCAGGAGGCCAAGGGTTTTTGGGATTGCACCCTCTCCTGCACCCAGGCATTAGGGCTTGTCAATCTCATTCAGCGTTCTCTCAGTGAGACAACTTCTCACTTTTGCAAGTGACAGTTTGCATATTACAGCATTGTCTTTCTCTGCTATAGCACTTCTGCATAGAGTGTCAACAGCGCTGGTACTTTCCAGAGGAGAGACATACGAGGAAGTGACACGCAGTGTGGAAACATCATGTCACGTGAAGCAATGTTTAATCAGCTGTAGATTGTCACATTTATCAAAGGTCTGAGTCGTTCAAAACATCGTTCATTCAATTTGCACAGAACAAAAAAAAACAACATGCACTTGCCACATGAGCTATTGTGCATCAAGCAGCGGAACACCATGATTGTAGTGCACAATCATGCTCAGGACTGTCCATGCTTCTTCTCCACCTTGACTTGCAGAACCAGATGAGTCGTTTTCTGGAAGATGACATCCAGCTCAAGCCATGCTAGCTTGCCTATCTGACCAATGACAGCCCCTTGCCTTCCCACAACCATGGCTTTCACCTGCAGCGGCATTGCAGCCAACATCTGGCCACACAACGTTTGCTGCAGATTGACTCACGTCAGCCCCAAGTTCAAGCTAAACCACCCATACAAGCACATACATGCATGAAAGGCAAGCTTTGTCCTGGTTACCCACGCTGTATGCCAAACGCCACCTCGCCAAAATACACCGTGGCACCAAAAAATTCTGCAGCATCAGAATACACGCCAAAGTGCATTACCCAGGCACACGTTTGGCATAGTATTACGCATGCATGCGTTGGACCCCATGCTGCCCTAGAGTCGTGACTACAACTTGCATGGGGATGGCTTACATGATTTGTGGGGACTACAATATTCTGTTCAAAGCGCCAGGATCCATCCGTTAATGTCTTGAATGACACCGGCATTACTCGCGCGTTGTAAGGCACTTCTTGATGCAGGTTCCTGTACAGCTTCTCTCTCACAACCTGCATGACGCATCAGCCTTGCCGACAACACCAAGCAAGCTGCATCACAACTCAGCCTCAACAGAAGACAGATCATCAATCAGATTGCAGTACAAGCTGCTCCAGTGTGACAGCAAAACCCACTGCCCCGGCAACAAACCTGCTCTGCTGAAACCTGCTTTGCCCATCAAGGATCCCAGCATGAAATCTCATGGGTTCTCAAACCCTAAAGATCGAAAATGCAAAAGCTGCTAAAATCGTAACCCCTACAACCTATCAAACAACCCTAACAAAATTGTATGTGTGAAACTTTTAGGGTTTCCAAAAACCCTAATAATGAGAAACGATGAGATCTAACGCTGGGCCATCAAGGATGCATGCTCAACGAAACAGTGCATGTCTTAAAAAGTGCCTTGTGTGTGAGAGATTGCCTACACATGACATGCTGCGCAAGGTAATGCCCAGATGAATCGTGTGACAGACAAAGTGCTTATACTGCTTTATTTAATCAAAGGTTCAAATGTGAGGCCCACCTCTCTGACTATTTGCTCCGGCGGTCAGTCTGTCTTTTGGCCAGCATCCATCAGCCATGCTCCTGGTGTTGTTCTGCAGAATGCATCAATCCAGCTTAGATGACATTTTCACGGACCACGGACCACGGACCACAGACCACAGACCACAGACCACAGAAACCTCTTGTGGTCAAACTCAGAGGAAGAACAAGAGGATAAGTCTTTTGGCTGGCATCTCGCAACTAATGTCCAGACGGCGTTTGAGCAACAGAACAAAACAGCAATGATTGGTGAGAACAGCCAAATGTCACGGCTTCAGGGGAGGGTGAGGGGAACATACATTATAGTGGAGATATTTGTTTCTACTTGCCCTTCAACCCAGCTGTACCACATCACATACTGGGGATGCAAAACATATTGGGGATGCAAACCACATTGGAGAAGCAGAACATATACCTGTCTTTTCAGAACATATACCTGTCTTTTCAAAGGTAATGTCACGCATTGTGCTGATGTGTGTGAAAATCAGTTTGTACCTATCTCTCAGAAAATCCTTGAGCTTGGCCATGCCTTGATCTCGCAGGGCAGAGACCCAGAAAGTCTGCTCAAAGCTGTGAAGGCCGTTGAACTGCTCAGCCACTCGGATCATCTGCTGCTGCGCTGATGCACCTTCCTTTTTCACAAGATCAACCTGCATCCAGAGCCACAACTTATCGTTGGTGCTTGGCTAGTAGAGGACAGCCATGCCTTTGTGCATCAGCCTGCTGCTGCAGACACTACACTCTGTTGTCTGTACACAATGCTATGTGTGCTTGTCTGTCTGTCTGTCTGTCAACGTGTGTGTGTGTTGGTCTGCACAAGTGTCTCTGTGTGTGCCTGTCATCAGTAGGCGTGTCTGGATCATAGGTGTGTCTGGCAACTTAGAAAGCTCAAATAGCTTGCATTTGTCGCCCACTAGCGTCTTGACGAGCTCACAGGCACAACATGTACCTTCTAGATCGAAACTCGAGCATGCAGCGTGAAAGACAGAGCTGTTCAGCAGAGCTGTCAAATAACAAAACTAAGAAAGGTGGTTGAAGAACATCGACAACATTGCTCCAACACAAACAGCTCAAGAACGTACCAACCACCAAAAGTATGATGCTTGTGTTGGTTCCCTCTAAGATGTGCATGGTGCAAAGCACAATGCTGTACATGCAATATTAGGCATGATGTTCCATCAAAAAGAAAGTACTGCGGATGTGCATCTTTGTCAAGCAGTGTCATGCAAAGCATGCTGGTAAGCCAGCAAGGTAGTGATGCATGGCTTTGCAACCAGCTAGCCAGGTTTGCTCAAGCGCCGCTGCTTGACAAAGTGTGTAGATGATGGCACACCATGTTGGTGGAGCTAGCCTTGTCATGTAGAGCATGTTCATGGCCTAGGAAGGTGGTTATGCATGGCTTATGCATGGCAATTGTTCAGCCAACATTGTAAGCATTGTTGCTTGAAGGTGTGTATGGCTGATTGTACCCATGCAAGTGCAACCACTCTTGCCTTGCAAAGCATGCTAGTGGTTCGTCCGCCAACTAGCCAAACTTGTTAGAGCGCTATTGCCAAATATGATGTATGGATGACAACATGTGGCCAGTTTTTATCTCACAATGCAAAATTGCTGCCTTCAAATCATTTTAGTGGGGTGGCAGCACACCTGTGCATGGCTGCGCCCCTAACTAGCCAAGTTTACTGAGCGCTACTGGCTGACAGTGTGTGTAGCATACCAGACAGCATGCGGAACTAGTTATTCTTGGCAAGCAAATCATGCTAGCCGGGCGGCAGCACACTTGTGCATGGCTGTGCTGCTGACTAGCCAAGATTGTTTTAAGCGCTAATGGCTATTACTGTGTATGGCTGACTACCCAGCATGCCAATGATGTCCGGTTGGCAAGCACATCATGCTTTTGCGGTAGCGACACATTTGTATATGGCTGTGCTGCGCTGTGCATGCTGACTAGCTTCAAAGCGTCACTGGCTGACAGTGTGATGGCTGAACAAAAAGCATGTTGAAAATGTTAGTCTTGGCAAGCACATCATGCCAGTGGGGTGGCCGCACAGTTGTGCATGGTTGTGCCGCTAGCCAAATTTGTTGATGCGCAACTGGATGGCAGTGTGTATAGCGGCACATTTGCACTGTCATTGACAGAGTTGGTGCTAGTGCAATAGTTTATGCAGCGGGACTCACTAGGGTTGGGCAGCAGTATGAACCTTGAGCTAGCGTGTGCTGTTGCCATACGTGTTGCCTGCGCAGACAGGCTGCGAGAATATGCTGTCACCAGTCCTACAATAGCTGTAAAAGCTTGCTGCATAAGTCACTCCCATGCCTCAACAGTCAGGGCACAAAAAGTGATTACTGTTTGTTCAATCACATCCCATCTTTTCAATACCCAAGCAACAGTGTTCATTAGGCATGAACATTCCAATAGGCATCACCATAAGACCAAAAAAGTTCAGACTCGGCATTCTTGTATGGCGGAGCTTCATCCCTGTACACAGCCTTCACATGCTCAGTCATCACCATGAACCCTTCCAGATCTACTTGTGAGTTGTTCTGCATTGGTGTATTCCTGGCATCATTAGCCAGGAAGTGGTACATGCCAGGGTACGGCCAGTCTTTGGGGTCTAGCAGCACCACCCCAAAATCTGCAAGCTGCTCAGCAGGTGACTGAAGGGGCTGTGCACCATCCACAACAACCCCTGACATTGTCAGTAGCTTGTCGCTGCTGTTGCTCAGGCTGGCTGCATCTTGCTCATGCGCGACAAGCCTGCCTGAGTAGCGCCCTATGTACTCGCCCTGCTGGAAATTTCGCAAGGCATACAAGCCTTTGCCCTTCTGTTGCAGATGCTGTTGCATCATGAGTGAGTCTCTGACAGCCAGCCAAGGAATGCACTTACCAAACCACACTCTGTAGATGTTCACATCACCATTGCCTAAAGGGTCAAAATGGGCAAATCGCATGCTATTGGGCTTCTCATAGAATCCCTCCTGCATGCAATCAATGTCATGTAGAGCACGCAAAGAGAGACAACTGCAATGCTGACACAGCCTACAGGGCTTACCCACCGATGACCCTTGCGTTCTTTTTGCCACTCGGTTAGGGAGAATTCGTTTTGGGCTGGTGATTGCGATCCTTGGTTGCTGCAGCAGCTGCAACTTGCCCTCTGCAACTGCCAGGTCAGCTGATACTTTAAGCGTAAGTGCTTCTGCAGCTACTATGCGGTCTAACAAGTGCTGCTGCTCAACAGCTTTTGCTCTGCGCTGTCTGTCAGCAAGGGTGTCCCTGCGTGTCCATGTGCTGTGTTGCAGCAAAACACTGTACAGCTGAGCACAAACGTATCTTTAGCTGCTGCACAGATGACTCACCAGACTGCTGGGTCCTCTGCAGGCAGTGCTTTCACTTGGTTTGCTGTGATGATTCCTGCCTCAAACAGCTGATACTGTGAGGTTGAACACAGCAGGCCTAGTGAACATACGCCAGCTCGCGTCATTGAAGAGTTGGGACTGGCTCCCAGGAAACCTTCCTTCCGGCAGTCGTCGAACAACTGCTGGTGGCCAGCCAAGGATGTAGCACGCGCACTATTTGGTAAGACGGTACGCTTGGTCGTGCAGTGCTGTCGGATGTGCTTGCCCAGCGTTTCGAGGTTGCTGAATCCATTGCTGCGGCATACACGGCCTGTAGCAGTCTCTTGCAATGCTAGAGGACAGAACAAAATGTACTCGTTCTTCACGCCAGAGAGAGAGAGAGAGATTACAATGCTTTAGCCAGCCAACAAGTCTGATCACAATGTGATACCACCGTTTATGGCAGCGGACTAGGAGTGGAAATTGCTTGGGATAAGCGTCAAAGTTGCTGTACGTCTAAGCTGTGATGCGTCGAAGGGTTTACTTGCGCACATGGGCGCTACCCATAGGTAATCACATGGATGTTGCGATGATGTGATTGACGTTCATTGATGATCCTTTCCAAGAGAAAAAGAGTGCATGTTATTGCTTTCTTGCTGATGATCCTTGCCATCCTTGCCAGCCAGTTGTGACCACAATCTAGCTTCTTGTCCTAGATCAAAGTTCTTGTGACTGAAGCTTCGGATTGGTTTATTCTGAAATGGTATGACATCATTACGACTATCTCAACATGTTGAGCTGATTTGATGTGTTGCAACTGGTCTGACAGGGTGCAGTTGAGCTGACATTGACAGCTTCAAAAGTAGTTCTATTGTACAGAAATGATAGGATTCAACTGCTAACGCTTGTCAGATATGCTGAAAAGACGCACACACACAGATTCGAAGTATGCGCGTCCAGAAAGAAGTTTTCGAGTGTTGGTCTACAAGGCTAACACCGTCGATATCTAGCTAGATTATCTGCAGAGCACTTTTGGCAAATCATGGCCTTGCGCACCTGAACTGAAATATGCTGCATCAATCAGGTGCAATTGAGTCCATTGAAACAAAGATGCACATTGGTTGCTGTCAGAATTGCACGGCATCTTTAGTTGATGATGCAGTATGCTGCAGATCCCAGCTCATCGACTGCTGCTTCATGACTCGACAGAAAGATCTTGGGACTGCAAAGCACAATGAATCAGCGTACGTGCCCGGTCCAAGTGCATCGCTCAGATGTGCAGAAAATAAATGTAAGCACAACTGAGTATCTGATGTGGTGGCACTTGCTGCGTATAGTGGCTGCTGACTGAGACAACCTGGTCACATAACATCATCAGTTGATGTTGAATTGGTGCGCATCCCGGATCATCAATCACTGCTTCATCTGATGATAAAGACCTTGTGACTCAGGTGCACTGGAACCACAGCATATGTGCCCAGGTTCCAGTGCAGCGCTCAGATGTGCAGAACACCAATGCAAGCACATGTGAATATGCTCATAAAGCATTATCAGTTGTTGGTGGTTAATGATACAGATTCCAGATCACCAACCACTGCTTCATCTGAATCGACACACAAGCCTTGTGACCGATAGCAGCGTTCTGTTGTGACAATTTGCGATTGTCTTGCCGTGCATCTGCACGATGATTCTAAATGGTAACTATCGAATCGCGAAAGCGATATTTTGGCGTCGTTCCGACTTAGAGGGTGGCTGGCCAACGGTGAGCACATTTTTCTGGGGAAAACCGATTTTTGGTCAACGCAAACGGATTTATGCTTGATTTCGGGATGAAACGGATTTTGGTGACGATTTGGGATAGCTTTGCCGTGCATCTACATGATGACTGCTCTCCTCCGATTTTTCAGAAAAAAACGATCAAGGTTCTCAAACCGATATTTGGTCAACGCAAACGTGACGTCAATATCATTCAACACAGATTGATTGTAGGTTGCTCTTTGTAGCAATGAGACCTCGACGTGTTTTTCAAAACTTGTTAGCTCAAACAATCCACCATCAGCTAATGTGCACATCAGGTTGGTTGGGAATGTCAGCACAGCAGCATTACGTTGTGCATTTCCTTTGCCATCCTTGCATGTGCGGCAACAATGGCAAAAGAAACTTGTGTGAAGATTTGTTTCTCGTTTGTTGTGATGAGTGAAGTCTAAAGATGCAGTGCTATTGAGACAACAGCTCTATGCAGAGTGCATGCCAGTACATACCAAGTCAGTGTGTGGCACACAGCAAGCTTGCCATGCTTGATGCCAGCTTTCCAATAAATTTGCAAAGACGTCAACACTGTTTTCAAGGATGCTTGATGTAGTTGGGTCTCGTGCACACAGCCTGTGACTGCTTACTGAGACTTGATGTTGAGTTGAAAATGCAATGCGCTGCACACCATCCACTGATGCATTTGACTCGACACAAACCAGCCTTGTGAACAATGTGGACTGAAAGTAGGTACAGCGCTCAGTTGTGCACACCTGATTGACACTTGCTGCGTATGGGGCCTGATGATTGAGACATCTCATAAAACTGCTCATTGAACATCATCACTTGATGATCATGTAATGCTGCACATCCCAGATCATCAATCATTGCTGAATCTGATGACACAGACCTTGTGGCTGATGTGCACTGGAACCACAACAACATATCTGCCTAGGTTCCAGTACAGCGCCCAGATGTGCCAAAAACCAATGCGTGCACAATTAAGTATGCTCACAAAAACATCCTCAATTGATTTGGAATTATGATGCAAGTCCCAGCTCACCAACCACCGCATCGCATCATCTGATTTGACACACAAGCCTTGTGACGATATGGACTGGAAGAAAGTGCAAAAAACAAATGTGCAGAACATCAATGCAAGCACAAGTGGGTGACACTTGTTGCGCATGGTGGCTGACTGAGACATTCTGCTCATGAAATATCATCAGCTGATGATGAAATCCTCTGCTCAGCCCAGCTCATCAGTCACTGCTTCATCGGACGGTACAGATAGACCTTGTGAGTGATGTGCATTGCAACCATAGCATATGTGCCTAGTTCGAGTACAGCGCTCAGATGTGCATACACCAATGCAAGCATATCTGGGTGCTTGATGTAGTTGGGTCTCATGCATACAGCCTGTGACTGCGGACTGAGACATGATGTTCAGTTGAAAATGCAATGCGCTGCAGCTCCCAGCTCACCATTCACCGCAACATGTTTGACTGGACACACACAAACCTTGTTATTGATGTGGACTGCAAATAAGTACAGCACTCACTGGTACAGACCATCAATGCAAGCACGACCAGCTCACCAAGCACTGTTGCATTTGACTAGACACACAGACCTGTACACTGTAGTCTCAGGGATATGTGCCCCGGTGCAAAACAGTGAATACACACAAGCGTTCACCCAACTTTGCTTCTCAAGAGATGGTGTTTCTCCCTACATCCCTGTTTGCAAACTGGCTGAACCCTGCAAGCATATTGATCTCTGCCTCTAACCTGGCACCTGTTTGACAGGCTTTTGGAGTCCCCTTCCCAACCCAAATAACAGATTACAACACCACTAATTTGAACTCCCACAAAATCAAAGTCAGCAAAGATTGAGACAGATAATAGCACAAACGCCATCACAGCCTTCTTACCAACATCCCAACAGCGTTCTTTCTTGCAGAACTGACGGTCAACCCCCAAATACCCAAAAGATTCCACAGAGACAATCGAAAGAGAGTCTATGCCCTTTGGGAAGGAGAGCTCTACATACAGTAGAGCCCACCACTTTTACCACACACACCCAACAATACCAGTGAAACAACACAGCATCCCCCCAAACATTCCCTGTACTAGCAAGCATTGTCATCTTCAGAAGTGGCCAGCCAACTCACAAGATCTGTCACCCACTGAGAACCTCTTGGCATGCTCACCCGGCTGACATGAGGTTTATGTGAGTATACGCCGTATCTACAGGTTGAGCCAGAGACACTATACATCACCAAACTCCGGTAGGATTACATGAGGAGGGTGTATTGTGTGTCTAACCAAACAGGCCATAGGTTTCGATAACCATAACTCCTAAACCCTTGTGTCTGCTTTTGACATCTTTCATAATCCAAGTTTATTAATCAGCTGCTTTAAGGCACTAGCTGAGAGAGCCCATGGGCGTAAGCTGCTTCGGATGACAGCGGAGCAGGCATCATGCATGCTGCATGAGCCCTTCTGCCTTGTGCCACTGTTGGGCTTGTGACGGCATGTGTGGCTGGCAATTTTTCTGTCAGCCACCAGCTGAGAGACCCCATAGATGTAAACTAATTTGGACGACAGCAACGGAGTAGGCATTATGCATTTTGGCGTGAGCCAAACTCCATTGTCCCACTGTGGGACTTGTGCAGGCATGTGTGGCTGGCAATTTTGTCGTCTGCTACCAGTTGAGAACACCCATACGTGTAATCTGGTTTGGGAAGAAGCACACTTCATGCAGTTTGGCACGGGTCAATCTGCTTGTACCAGTCTTGGACAGGCAGGTATGGCAATCTTGTTGTTAGGCACCAGTTGATAAACCTTACAGGTGCAATGCAAGTTGGCATCCAGATTGTGACATCGAGAGCTTGATTATGCAAGACTAAGCATGAGAATTCATTACATTTCGAAGCAACATTCTTACAGCACACATTCATTTGCTCACATTGAAGCACTGCTGAATTGAAGCAAAACGAGCAGTTTGAACCATTCGATTCCATTCGCTGCCACTCCGGTTTAAAGTGGTCGGCGTCTCACCCTTTCGCCAGTACTTCGTCTTTCATTCGTCATTCGCCCTAAGTGGCATCTTTGAATCTGAAATTACAGCCAAGGCTGAGACGTCATTTAAACGCTGATCTGTACAACAAAACGTTGCACCTTTATAATGACACAAAGCTGTACAATGGCTGACAGAGCATTGTTGCCAACGTTGCTCAAAAGCTATCATGGCTTAACAAAACAACAATTGAGTTGCAATAAACGCTGCAGAATATCACGTGAGACACCTGAACTTGCTGCAACTGCAGTGTACCATGATAGAAGGTCAGCAACTGTAGAGTCTCATAAATCATTGTGATCATCAGCAATGATTGTAGTGGTTGCAATGCCTTCTCACAGTTGCTAGCAAAGCATGTTATCAACAACATGCACACCAGGAGCAATGTCATATTCTTGGAGCCCTGTGGTTGCTTGAATCACAGGCAATAAAAATGGCAACCGATGAGGTGCTGTTGCAAGTGTGCCAAGTACCCAATGATTGATCGCTTGGCAGATTCCTTGTGTGCAAAGCTTCTATTACCAACGTCGTTCCCTTTGGGCCACTATTTTGTGACCTTCCAGGCTGTTTTTTGTGCTTGCAGTTTGGTGTTGTGCGCAGCTCTGCTTTCAACTGCTTGCTAGAGTGGGCCAGGTTGTTGTTGTATGCTTCTTCGGGCACTCTGCTGTGATCATGCACGTAGCTGCAGTGGTCAGCTCAGTAGTTTTGTACTGCCTGGTGCTGTCCATGTTGAAATAGAGCTACTGATTCACTTTTTGAGCCACCATTTGTCTTGAGTGAATGGTTCAGGGGTGGTATCTAGTCTCTGCTGCGGTAGGGGCTGACTGCTTTGGTCTTGAAGGCGCAATTGCAAGCTTTGCTTGCTTGTTAGACATGCTGTGGACATGCTTTTTGCTGCCCAGGTGTTCAACGTCGAAGCTCCCTTTTGTGGGAGTGCTGGATGTAAGCTTTCCTGTAACAACCAAGCACCACAAAAATGCTTTGGAAATATGAACATCCTACTGTCCCCAAGCTTGTTCTTTCTGTACCGTGGCTACAAGCAACTGGGACATTCTCTTAGAGTGCAGTTTCAGTGTCAGCCTGTTGTTGGTCATGCGTCCTTTTTCAGATTTGCGCAAGCAGGCTGGCCAGATGTATTCTGATTGTGATCACTCGAGGCGGCCTACAGCCAGCTAATGCACCAGGTAATGGATTCCACGTCAAAATGGTCAACGCAGGCGCAGGAGAATGAAGGGCGCATTGTTTAGAGGTCAAGGCAGTCTGATTACGATCGGCGAGGCTGTGTCAAGCAACCTTTTGCAGCAATTAACGAAGTTGCTCAGGTTCTGAAATGCAGGATGGATCAAGCTCTTCAGTAGCAATACGGCCATAAATAGCATTCTTTCCCATGTATCTCTGCCAGATGCTAGCACTGTGGTTCTGGGCTGACGTGGGTACTTGTTGCAGCCAGCAAGACTGTTGACCTGCAGATTTATGCTCTGCCAAGCCTAGAACAAGCGTGCAACTACACACAAGCAGGGCTCCTCCAAGTGATAGCAAATTTGGAACCTGCATAGCATTGATCATGTTGGTCCTTGAGGTGGGACCAACAGGAGTGACAGAGCATTTGTGAATTAGTCTAGCAAGCCAAGCCGCAGCACAGAAGATCACCTCGCTGAATACAAGGTAACCTGTCAGTATTCCCCACACTACAGACAAGTAACTCATGGCTGTGGCCAGAGACGCCTGTACCATCTTTAGGGCGATTGTTTGGCTCATCTGTGATCCATAGGCTGCAAAACCTGCATTGCAGCAAGACAAATCTTCTGTTGGTATCAACATCAAGCTGTCCATGAAAGTTTGCATATGGCTGCACATAGCCAAACAGCTATTGTGGTGGCAATGTCATACTTCAACACTGTAGGCACCTGTAACCACTAGCAACAGCCACTCCACTGCTGTAGAAGGCATCGTCCATTGCTGGGCTATGATGCAAAGTACAACAGCGCCCACCACTGAGACACTACCAAGATACATTAGCTGTACATTACAGTCCTCGCCCTTCAAGTATCTGATGCAGATTTTGTGACTGGCTGCAAAAGCGGCCTGCAAAGAGCACAAGCTTATAGTGAAGAGACTTATTTGAGAGCCAGCCTTGGAAACAGACTGAGTGTTGTTGCTGAGTTGGCTTTAGTTGCCATCATCGACACTACAAGGGTGAGTTGCAGAATATTTCGCTTTTGCTAAATACACAAGCTAGCCTGTGATGAAAGCTTACTTGCGTAATGCCCACAGCAATGCCTGTCTGGCTGATACTGGTAGTGCCACTGGTGCCAAACAGCACCGTTGGCTGTGCAGTCAGCAGGACGCCTACCAGACACATTGGAACACACATCATCTGTAGGCTCGCAGTGAAGTTCAAATAGATCTACATGAAGACACTTGGGGCCAAGTCTGCAATACATGCACTGTATCCTTGCAGTCAACAACGCCTTCTATGAAGATGTTGAGACAGCTGCATACTATGCTTCTAGATCCTCATAAAGCAGCGATTGTTGCAAATAACTTTCACTAATGATCCTTGCCATCCTTGACAACGCTCACTTGCTTGGCAAGGATGGCAAGGATCTGCAGTAAAGCATCAGCACAACAGTGGGCAACGTGATTGTTGCAAGCTTCGTTGATTTGTCTTTTCCAGATGTCTTTGTGTTCATTGCAATGAGTGGACAGAGTCCAAATCAGGACATGCTGAAGCTCAGCCAAAATGTTGCAGCTGACCTGGCAGCAGAGCTGACGAGTTTGCTCTGAGCTAACAGGGCGTATTTGCAGCTGAGCTGCCGTATTGCAGCTGAGCTGACAGACTGCATTGACAGACTGCTGCCAAGCTGACAGATCATGACTGAGTAGACAAATTGTAGCTGAGATGACAGATTGCAAAGGAGCCTTGCACTTCAAAGCTGAGCTGATTTCTGGCAGCTGGTGTGTCACAAGATGAACTGCATGACAGAATACGCTACAGCAGATAGATTGCAGCTGAGCTGACAGAATACAGCTGAGCTGACAGACTGTGCCTGGTCTGACACAATGCAGGGCAGAGCTGCAAAGGACGTGACACTGTGCAGCAATGCTGACTAACTGCAGCCGAGCTGACAGGCGTGCACCTGAGCTGCCTGAAGTTGACTGGGAAGGTGGCAGACAAGCTGACAACTGCAGCTTAACTGACCATCCGCAGCCAAAGCAGACAGATTGCCAAGTCGACATTTTGAGGTGCAGCTGTCAGATCGCAGCTGAGCTGACATGTCAAAGCTGGGCTGACACATCGCAGGGGGTTCGAACCTGTACAGCTTGCCTTCAGGC
>JAABUM010002951.1_pt1 | contig 21796 bp, 42 predicted proteins | sample 5559161 | NCBI WGS metagenome assembly JAABUM01 (sample SAMN10711868, study PRJNA513369) | rock metagenome | isolation source: Antarctica rocks | place: Antarctica: Victoria Land, Siegfried Peak nord
GCAGGCGCCTGCCGCCGCTGCTGCTGCCCGACTCCAAGGCTACCGGAAGTGTCTGCAATGGGCAGTTGGACGGACGATGGCGTCAGCATCGCCATGCGACTGATTTAGTTTCAAAAGACGCCAAGTGCACCATGCCAATAGCAATATGTTGCACATCGAGCTGCGTGCATATGGGACACGCATTGGACCTCACCTCAATCCCTGAAGTCGGGACCTTCGGACCCCAATGCTTCCCAGATGCCAGATGAGCGCCCTGGACGCCGCAGATCACTCTGCCAGGTTGAAACGTCGCAGTGGATTTCGTGCTCCCCGCCAAACACGTTTCCCGAGTGACTTCGCGCTAATCCAAAAACTCAAAGTGCGCGGGGTCACACTGCTCGCTCGAAATGTTTTAAGAGGTGTCGGTGATGCCACTGCTCAAGTTTCCACAAGCGGCACGGGTCGCCCACAGACACCGCAACAACGTCAATCCACGTCCACAGGTGTATGCACAATGTACCTTCAGCAAACTCAGCCTCTCTGCTGGCCTTTCGCACATATGCGATAGCGAGGGCCGCTTCTTCGCCCCTGATGTCGGAACTTCGAGAACAGAGCTGCCGAAGCGACGGAATACACAGATACGCTCTCAGGTGCTTGCGTTTGGCACATACGTTGATATGTTGTGCTATCAGCAAGCCGCTCTCGCGCAAGCATTTCGGCTGGTCAATGCAGCACAGACACCTCACTCCGTGTACGTGCTGCAGACAGCTCGGCTCACGCTCGATTGAAGGACTTTTCCAACATACTCGTCAACAGACGCACGCTCACAGGTATCATCGCTGACTGCAACATCGTATCAACCGCCCCCGCAGCGTCTACCGGTGGCGCATTTGCCCTTTTGCAGCGGCTGCCAGCGCACACATCAGAATGCCCGCCCTGGCGGAGACGGCGCCACGGGCCGCACTTGCGGCGCCGACAGTGAACGTAGCGGACATCAAGGCGCGCCTTGGCAAACGCCTGACTTTTGAGGGCGCTGCCGCGGAGCTCACGAGGTGAGGACGCTCGTAGCTTGCTGACAGCTTTCGCTGAGCTGGGAGAGGTTCTGTTTAACCGAGTTTAAGCTTGGTTCGTAGCTGATGTCGACCGTGTCCACATCATGCATATCGACTGCATTGTTGTCCCCTCATGTATCATCTCGGTGCATGCGCAGCGTGCTGTTGCGGCGGGCGCGCTGTCGGCAGCTGGGCGCGGCAGGCGCGCTGGAGCCGCTGGACACCGAGGTGTGGGAGGCGGTGCGCCGCACCTCCACGCTGCTGCGATCGCGCTACACGGCGCCAGCTTTCTGGCGCGCAGGAAGCATGGTGTTCCAGGTCAGCTGTGTGAAGAATACTTGAGAAGTGAGACGTATCAGCGCTGCTGTTCAGTGAGTTGCCAGTGTCGGCTTGCACGTCCCACCTTGTAGATGTTTGCAATATTCAGCCAATTGTACTGATTTCCCGTTCTGTCACACATGGCTTGCTGCGGCTGGAGCTGAAGGGGTCCAATGCTGCCGCGTCTCCTCCATGCAGGCTGCGGTGGCTGCGGCGGCGTCGCCGGCGCAGCGCAGTGAGGCTCGGGGCTTTCTGGGCGCGACGCAGGCACACCTGGAGGAGGCGGAAGCGCCGGCGGCGACGGCGCAGCCGTCGGGCAGCGGCGCCGCTCCGTTCCTGTTCGAGGGCCTGATGTCAGAGGTGCGAATCCACATCGCTGCTGCAGTCTCACCAGTGCAGCACTAAATCCCTGCTCTAGATGTACAGCGCGACTGGGCAAATATGGTGGCTTCGATGTCAGTGCGCATGGTCTGGGACACATCCCTACTCCGAGTGTGACCAACTTTTCAGCCTGAAAACTCCGTTTATGCTCCATTTATGCAGGGTGGCGTGGTGCCGCCCAGGCCGCTGGGCATTCAGGATGTGCTCATGCAGCTGGTCCAGGGCGGTGGCGCGGCCGCCGCTGGTGCTGATGCAGATGCGGACACCAGCCATGGCGATGGTAATGACGCCGCCGTGCAGCCGCCGGCGGAGACGCCGGAGGACCGCGAGCGCGTGCTGGAGCAGCTGTTCGAGCACTTCCGGGATGCCTTCGGCGGCGAGAACTGTGCGCGCACGAATGTCCGTTATGGGTTTCATGGGGCACGAGAACTGTCCGCGCGCCCCGCTGCATGCATCATTATTGGGGATGCGAGATGCAGGCACCGTCGGCAGCTCGGCTTCGGCCGCAAAGCATGTCATGGCTGGCGCCGCGGCATGCAGCGGACGTTGGTGGCATATCAACAGCGCCCAATCATGATGCATTGTGGCATGTAGGTGTGCACAACACGCCACTGTCTTTCAGGCTGCCGCTGTCGACGATCCACCCTTTCAAGTCGACAAGTGAAGATCCGGAACGCCGAAAGCAACTAATGAAACGTAGAGAAAGTGAAAAGCAACTACTGAGAATGATGTGTCATTGGCGCAGCGGAGGGACTGGAGGAGGCGCTGCGGTCGTCGCTGGAGGACGCCGGCGGCGCTACAGGGCCGCCGCCTGCCGCCAAAAGCGCCGTCAGAGCGCTGCAGAAGGAGCGGCTGTCGCCGGAGCGGCTGCACGAGCTGGGCGGCGCCGAGGTGGAGTGCTCCGTGTGCAGGTGAGCATTTGCGGCATGTCCCCAAAAGCATCGGCAGCGCATCCATCATTTGCATCCATCATTTGCACAGGCAGGCATTTTGCAAATGCCTGCCTGTGCTGCTGTGATCTTTCAGTATCTGTTGCGGCAGTGCTTGCCGCAATGTGCATTTTCTGGCCCACTCTTGCCAGACGCTTGCCCACAGCAGGCCTTGCATTAGGCAACATGCACATGCCCAGCCAGCACTGCGCTCTCTCTTGTCCTGGTGTCCCTGCCACCGCTTGTTCTGGTCAAGATCAATCGCTGTTCAACTTCACATGGCAAGTCAAGGAAGGGACTTACTCATGCCGCTGCATCATGCAGGGAGCAGCTGGCTGTGGGCGAGGAAGTGCAAGTCATGCCGTGCCATGCACATCACGTCTTCCATACGCCATGCCTGGCCCCCTGGCTCAAGGAACACAACTCCTGCCCAGTACGTCTCTTTCACCCCGCATGTGGTGTCTGACGTGCCTCCCAGCATTCTGTTATGGCCCATCGAGACTTTCATACGCCGTCATATCAGTGATGCGCTCAAGATGATATGCTTGCGGCCCAGGCCCGTGTCTGAGCTCACGATGCGCTGCCCTGCAGGTGTGCCGCTTCGAGCTGCCTACTGACGATCAGCACTACGAGCGGCGCAAGCAGCGTGAGAAAACCGAGGAGGAGGACTGCCGAGGCGCCGCCAATGCGTTGTCCCATGCGGAGTTCATCTACCAGTAGTGAGGAGCAGCCAGAGGTTCCCTCAAGCGCCACATGGGTTCTCAGTAGCGTTTTGTGCTGCTCAGGGGGCAACGATGTGGCTCAAGCTTTGGGCGCCAGCATGTCGCGCAGTGCATCGATGGTGGTTGCATGCAAATTCGCTCGCTCCATTATCTGCCAGGCCGATCCAGGCAAGCAAGAGTTGAGGTCCCTGCATCAATCGTATGATCTTGCGAGCTCCAGAATACTGCTCACGCCACCGTGATCCCTTCCGGAAGGTGAGTTGCATTGAGTTCCGGAACCAATAGACTGCCACGAAAGCCCAGCTGACACTTCCTTGGTGCCAGTTTGCAGCGCCGGGAGTAAGCCAAGTGATTCGCTTGATTACCTGGCTGAAACTGCCCGTAAGTCAGGCCCTTGTCGCTCGCTTGGTCAGACGATTTTCAGCGAGCATCAGCAAGCCAACCGCACGTTTTCTGCGCACTTCCTTCACAAGCTCGATACTCATCTCGAAAGTGAATCCGAGCCTCTATTGTCGTCGTGTTTCAGTCCAATAGTCTCGGACTACCACCACCACGATGCTGCGCCATGGCAAGCGCACGGCTCCAGGCGTGCTGCAGGCACTGCGGCAGCCAGCGGCCCAATGTGCAGCGTCTGCGACCGAATCTACTTCTTTCAGCAGCGCTTTTGCCGCTCAGAGCCTGGCCTCGGACTTCTTGCCGCGCAGCGCCAATCTGTCCGCTTCACGGTCTGTGCTGCGCCTCGCAGGCTCGGACTTACTGACTTTCCTGCAGGTGAGCCTCTCAACATGCTTGGACAATTAAACGTCGTGCCTTCATTGGGCATCCATCCATTACGGGTCTGCAGACGACACATGCACATGTCTGCGAGCGCAGGGGCTGGTGACAAATGATGTCGTGGCGCTGGAGGCGCCGGGCGCTCGGCCGATGTATGCGTGCATCCTGAACGCGCAAGGGCGGTTCCTGCACGACCTGTTCCTCCACCGCAAGCCTGGTGCGCTGCGCACAGCTGCTACACAGCATGCCTGTGCATGTTGTTTGCTGCGCATGTGGGGTGAATGTGTCTTGTTTTAGCCGGTGTGTGACCTGCTCTTTTACTGCAGGCACGGAGCCCGTCTTGCTGGCAGACGTTGACCGGGACGCCGCGCCGGACCTTGTGAAGTTGCTGAATAGGTGCGTGCAGGTCCTCTGTTGCTGTTGCCCCGCATCGCTGACACATGGCATTGCTGAGAGCAGGTGCCATGGCAACATGACTGGCAATATTCTCATTCGTCTCATTCGTGGCAGATACAAGCTGCGCGCAAAGGTGGATGTGGCAGATGTGTCTTCAGCAAACAGCGTCTGGGTCCACATCGGGTCGCAGAAGGATGAGCACGGTGCCGCCATTCCCGTATGTGAACGTGAACCTGAGCCACACATCCCAGTCGCAATACTCATGTCTCGGTGCATCTGCCCAGCTTAACTCGCACATCAACCCTCGCTTGCTGTGCCAGGCAAAGCACCAGCAGGTGCCCAGCCACACTCTGTCCCACTGACACTGTGTTCGCGTTCCACAGCTCTGTGTCCATGTGTCACAGCTCTGTGTCTATACATTATAGCTCCGCGTTGGCCTGCAACAGAATCATGGCCCTTCGACCCGCGGCTGACGGCCCTGGGGCAGCGCGCCGTCGTGGAGGGCGACCCGCCGGGGCCGGAGGCGGCGTCCGTCATCTACGGCCGCGAGTACCGCCAGTGGCGCATCGAGCACGGCGTTGCAGAGGGCCCCTCCGAGATCCCCGCAGGTGCATTGTCGGCTTCAACCACCGACTTTGATGAAGGCAGCGACTTGTGCAGCTGCAGCACTAGGCATGAATAGCGCGGCTTCTGTGCGCGGCGGGGGCCTCCCCAGGCAGACAGCAGAGCCTGCCTGTGTGTGGTCTATGTCGCCGCAGCCAGCACTCTCGAAGCAGCCAGCATCCTCAGCACCGTCCGCAGCCAGTGCCTTCTAAACCCTACACCCTGGTTGCACGCAGGCGAGGCGATACCGCTGGAGTACAACCTGGACGGGCTGGGCGGCATCAGCTTCGACAAGGGCTGCTATGTGGGGCAGGAGCTGGTGGCACGCACCCACTGGTCCGGCGCCGTGCGCAAGCGCCTCATGCCCTTCGCGCTGCGCCCCTCCGATGGTGCGGTTCTCTGCTGCTTGGAGCTTCACAGCTCCCTTGTGCGCATATTGGCGCCGTTCGCAAGCGTCTCCTGCCCTCCGCGCTGCGCCCCGTTGACGGTGCGGGACTTCGCTGCTTGAGACGTCACACCTCCCTTGTGCGCTATCCGGTGCCGTGCGCAAGCGCCTCATGCCCTTCGCGCTGCGCCCTTCCGACAGTGGCCTGAGAGGAATTGGTGCACGATGCTGCAGACATGGCCGTTGGGGCGGCCATCGCGGCGGAGGGCGGCGGCAAGCGGGCGGCGGGCGTCGTGCGGGTGTTCAATGTGGGCTCGGGGCGCGGCCTGGCGGTGATGCGGCTGCAGCAGGGCCTGCCGGCGGTCGCCGGGCTGCTGCCCCTGCATGTCAAGGACAGCCCGCACGTGCACGTGCAGCCGTGGCGGCCCAGCTGGTGGCCGGCAGAGTGGTCCGCCGAGCAGGCTGCCTGAGGAGACGGTGGAGCTGGACACAAAGGGTGGTTGGTGAGCGTGTGCCCTTGATCAGGTTGCTTCAGGCAGGGCTGAAATTTGGCCTTTGATTTCATAGGCAGTTGGCGACTCACCCAGTCATAGGCGCGGTAGCACGCGGCAGAGGCTAGGCAGCAGAGTTGCACAGGGGTTCTGAACAGTTGTCGCTCCTGCAGGGAACAGTTTTTCGCAGCCCGGAGGCTACGGCTTCATTCAGATGGCAGGTTCACTCGTGTTACCCAGGTGGTTTTCTTGCGAGTCGAACGATCTCTAATCTATCCTTCAAAAAATCAGGTGGCCTCACAGTTCCCACTGATAAAGGCAAGGTTTCCGTCAAAGAGGCGCCTCTGTGTCCCACATGCTCCCAGGTTTTGTTCCTCCGAGCCTCCTGATGTGTACTTGGCGGATATACACCATACGCCATGCGCTGCGACACGGACACACTCTGCGTCAAAGACATTCGGGTGAGTCATTGTATGCACAGCCTCCACATGCAGCACCAGCATTCCAAAGTCGCGAGCATGCTGTACTCCATGCTGCCCGTGGTCACACCCTCACCTCCTGTCACTTCAGCTTTGTCTCGGTGAAGAGCACATGCCGCCGCACACGCGGGTCGTACTTCATGAACGCCAGCTTCTGCGTGAACGACTTCGGGTTCTTCTTCTTGACGTAGAAGAAGCCGGTGCCTGCTGTGCTGAGGAGCTTCACCAGGATGGTGGCACCCTTGCTCTTGGCCATGGGTGCCGGCCCGGTCTGTCGCGGTCTACGCACTTACCACAGCCCTCCCTGCAGCAAAGGAGATCGCACTCACGTCCTCGGTTCAACAGCTTCCGTTTGCTGTTCGTCGCCCTCGCTCATGACCGCACATGCAACACGCAACATGCGCGGCGGCGCACCCGCAATGCCAGCAGAGCCGATCTTCTGCTGGATGGTGAACCCAGGCCTGGGCCGTCAGCCGCAATCTATCAGCTTGAGAAGGCTCGATTGTCGAATGCCGCGTCCACAGCGTGCAATTCACTGCCTCTGCACCAGCCCGCAGCCAAAATGGTGACAGGGCCACTGCTTTGCAGCAGGTCGACGGCGGCGCTGAGCTCTGAGTGCCCTACAGTCGAATTAGCAGTGGCATAAAGTTGATGCCTAAGCTGCAAACTGCCAATTTCGACGGCCTCAGCCCTCGCACACCGACATGCCTCGCCTCACCCCTGATATTCCTGCGCATAAATGGTTTTTACCAGTCATCGATTTACAGTTGCACCACGTTGATCATTTTATACATGTCACATCCAGACATGTCCGTAGCGGCTGCTGTCCCTTGCGCTGCTGTGCTCCAGTTTGGGTTGAATCTCAAAGCTCCGACAGATTGTGCTCAGCAGACTCAACTCCCCTTCAGCACCTGACAGTGAATCATCTGCTGAAGGCGGAAAGCCTTGCCGATTGGCTCCCGAACCCTTGGCTGGGTTGCTGGCCGGTTGACACAAACGCACTAGGCGGGGCGCACTGACCCTGCGGCCATGGCCGCGCAAAGGTCACAGAACGCTGACCCAAACCTGAGAGATCCGTACGAGGTGAGAGGAACGTCTGAGCATGTCGATGCCATCGTGGAGCGACCTGCACAAAGGTGCCGTGCCCATGTGATAGCAGGACGCATGGTCCGATGCCTTGCGCCGACTGACGGCTCGGCGCTCTTGCTGCAGGTGCTGGGAGTCGACCGGGATGCTACGCCCGAGGCTATCCGCGCGGCGTATCGTAAGCTCGCACTCAAGTACCATCCGGACAAGGTCCGCGACACCGAGCCGGAGGCAGCCGCTGAGCGATTCAAGGAGATCAGCACAGCGCACGGCATCCTGAGCGACCCGGAGAAGCGGCGCAAGTACGACGCCGGCGGCTTTGCCGCGATGGAGCCGTCGGACCTGGAGATGGAGATCGACATCAGCCAGCTGGGCGTCGCCGGCACGGCCTTCGCCGCCATGTTCAGCCGTCTCGGTGAGGGTGACGAGCATGCTGACGCCAGCCTCACAGCCTTCGACTTGTCAGTCAAAAGCATCAAGCAGAACTGGGTAGTCTCTACCAAGGGAAGACTGATCTCTGAGGAGTGTCGTTGAGAATGCAGGCGTGCCGATCAAAACAGCAGTGGCGCCGCAAGTGCTGGAGATGGTGAGCCCCGCATGGTGCATGCCATTGAAACAGCCTGAATGTCGTGCGCCAGATGTGCATCGCCTGGCCTAAGGAATGACACCATTGTGCTGCTGTGCAGGCATACGAAGGGAAGTTCGAATGCCAGGAGCTGCAGTTTGGCAGCCGAATATCAGACAAGGTGGGTGCATGGAAAAGCATGCAGGTCTGGCTCGCGTTCCATCCGATCATCTGTAGCCTGTGGTCACACACTCTCCTGGCAACCAATATCCTAGTACCCGTTGTAATTTTATCGATCAGGTGGAGAAGCAGACAGCAAGGTTCTACACCATCTACGTCACGCAGCAGATCATTGACGACGGCTTTGTCATCGCGGCGCACTCCCTGGCCCTCAGCAAGTTCAAGCTGCTGATGTTCGAGCAGACGACGGACGGCCAGTGGGAGATGATCGCACAGGCGAGTCTTGCTGATATCGGTACGGTGACCGTCTTTGCCACATACGATCATGCGCCTCTTCACATTTCAACACGAAAAGGCGAAGGGATGCTGACACCGAAGGGATGCTGATACCGTGTGACAAACCGGATGGGATGCATGTCTGTTGCTGCTGTGGATAGACGGTGAAAACTGGGTGTCAATGCGCCTGCAGGAGGACAGCACGAAGATGCACCGGGTCACAGCGGCGGCGCTGTTCTTCCTGAACATAACCACAGTGACAATCGGCGCGGCGCCGTCGCCGCTGGAGACAGGCGGTGACCTGGAACAGGTGACGAGTTTGCACGCTGCTGTGTTGAAGTTTCTGCTTCAAACGGCAGCAACATGCAATGGTGTCCTCTAAAGGCTGAAGCCTGCAAGCTTGAAGGTGGGACACCCGATGATGCGTGATGGCTGGCACGATGCTAGGCGGGTTGCTGTGCTCTCCTGGCACCATATGGCGAACGCCGCACTCTCGGATTGTGAGCCTGTGACGATTGTGACTCTGCAGGTGCTGTTCAAGCGGCTGCAGGGCGTCAAGCAGCGAGAGTCCGTGCCGCTCAAACCTGGGCCCCTGCTGATTGCGGTCTACGGCGACAACTGGTGAGCGAACCCTGGTTATGCAATCGACATCGTTTCAATCCAACAAAAGCAGAGCACAGCCACATTTGCTGCGGATGTCCAGCGCCCATTGTTGTGCATGTGCCGTCCACTCTATCTCCGTTTTTGTCTGTTCTTTTTCTTTGATTTCCAGCACGGCGATGCAGTTGAGCATCTGACGGCCCCATCGGCACAAATCTCAGGTTCAAAAAGGGGCTGTTCGAGCTGGAGGCGATCCTGCCAGGGCGGCTGAGCGCGGACGCCTGCAACGACGTGCAGAAGGTGGACCAGGAGCTGCTGGACCGGCGGGCGCAGATCCTCAAGTTCGAGACCGAGTTCCGAAACGCGCGTTCCTTCTTGGGTCTCTAGGGTGCTAGGATCCTCCCAAGTCCGAGACCGAGCTCATAAGTGGGAGCCACGCGCTGTGTGCACATGCACACACGCATTCAAACGGTGCAAGTTTTCTTGTGGGTCGCTGGGCTGAAGTCCAGCGGGCATGCGCAACATAGGTTGCGAGTGCACTGCGAAGCCTGCAAGTCGCCAGATGGCCTGCTTGTGACCCTGTGGACCCTTGCTGACTGCGTAGGCGCAGCAGCAGTACGTCAAGGCGTGCGAGAAGTTTGCAGAGCACAGCAAAGCCACGGACCAGCTGCTCAGCCTGCGGGAGCAGGCGTACCTGCAACTGCTGCAGCTGAACAACGCCGGCGAGCAGCAGGTCTGCGCAAACCCATATTCACCACATGTATCTGTATTCTGTTACTCAATTCTGCTTCTTGAATATAATCAGATTCCCTACGGAACGTCCTACAAATTCCTCGATTGAAGTCGTCCATCTTGTGTTACAGCAGGTCAGCACCGCACAGGCAGCCACCGCCGGCGTCACCAACGCGGCGAACAAGGTCTTTGGTGGCCTGTGGAGCGGCAGGTCAAAGCCGCAGCAGCAGCCGCCAGCGCCCTGATGCTGTCAATACAAGCACGCATTCCACATCATCATCTCCGGAGCAGATCGGGCAACTAGCTGCAGCAGTCTAGGCGCCGTTTATAGGCATTCAAAGCACCATGTTGTCCGACCTCCAAGGCATGGGTCAGGAGCCGCCGCTCTGGCGGGACCATTAGGGATGCTGACTTGCGCAGCTTGTGTCAATGCAGATGGTTTCTAGTTGCACACGGATGCGTTTCTTGTAGGTATGATGGGTGCAAATCGCTGTGTTGAGGGGTATTGTAGGTGACTACACAATTCTTCTGCTAGAGGTCGCCAGGCGCGCCTTGTCGATCTTAGACTCCCGGATTGCGTTCTTAGAGCTTCGGCGCAATATATCAGTTGGATGATCAGTGTGTAAGGATGCGGTGGACACAGCAAGTCTGACGCAGTCGTCTGACGTGCGGCTCAATCTAGCATGGAAGCCTTCCACCTGATCTGCCGCCCTTGCCGTCATCATGTTGATTGGCCATCAAAGTGTATATCTCATGCGACCCTTTGCATCACGGCTTGCTGGAGCAGAGAAGCTTCTCGAGCTCCTTGCCCACGCCGGCTGCGTCCAGGCCCTCCACCGCCACACTCTTCTCCACCCCCAGGTCTGCAGAACACGATTCAGTTGGCATTATTGCCTGCACTGCCGAGGCATTATGAGCATGCACATCATGCGTCGACGCTGGTCACGTCACAACGCGAGGACGGCCGAGCACGGCCGGTGAGTGTTTCGTGTGCAACCAGAGGGTGACACGCCGGGCGGCAACAGGCAGACTTACCGTAGCGGGCGATGAGCCGCGCCTTGACATTCTCCGCCTCCCGCACCAGGATGGGGAATGTGGGGTTGGCCGTCTTCAAGTCCTTGTACGTGCTCATCACAAACTGCCTGTTTGCGGGCATCAGCAACACTTAATGGAACTGCACATGCAAAAATGTTCATCATGCATGCAGCGGCGTCGCTGTCAGCAGTCACGCATCACATATACCTGGCGCCCTCGCTGCCAGAGGCTGTCTGCGACAGGTGTATCCTGCAGGGGCAAAGAAGCAAAGATGGTGAAGCACCGTCGGTGTTATCTTCTGTGCCATCGAGGTATGTCAGGCCTATGTGCGTGCGCGCACCTGAGCTCCTGCAGGTTCTTCGACAGGTTCGATCGCCACGCCATGGCGTTCCAGCAACGCCTTGACCCAATTGGCTGTGTCGCTATATGGGCGCCTAGTTACTCTATCGCGACCAGCCCAGTGGCCCACTCGACCTGGGGGAACTGGCAAACACCCAGGGATGGCTGGATGGACTTTTTGGACACAGGGCGGTCTCAACGCCTATAGCCACTGTCAAGGCTAATGACACTCTTGTCCTGCTGTGCTGAGGGTGCAGCCTGGGTGCAGTTTGCAGATGCAGCATCTTGCACGAGCTTGTTCAGGTTAGCTTGCTCAGGTGCTTCTGCATTCTCTGCTTCCAGGACGTTGCACGCGAGCAGAAGCGTGCTCGGCGACAGAACCAGCATTTTCAAGACTCCGAGAGCGCCTCGTATCCGTTTTGCAGGCTTGGCTGCGCATGCCCTTCGCCAAAAGGCCAGGCAAGTTGTAGGCACGCGGCGGCGCCCCCAGCCCACAGTGCGTAGCAGACTGTCGACTCAGGCTGATCCCGTGACGCTGGACCAGCCCCGATGGTGAATGACGTCTCCCGCCGCATTGACGCATTCGAAGCCGGCGGCCACCACCCCTACCGCTCGTCACTGGTGCCGCCCGAAGTGGAGCACGCCGCGCGCATCGGCAATGTCGGCCCCGTGCAGCAGTACCTGCAGGCCGGCAAGGACCCCAACGCCCGCAGCGTGTACCAGTCGCAGCTGCTGCACGTCGCCGCGCGGCACGGGCAGACGGACGTCCTGAAAGTGCTGGTCAAGGCGGCCGGCATCGACATCATGGCCCTGGACTATGTGAGCAGATTCTGCTATATGGAAAGCATGATGCAGTCTCCAGTCATGGGTCGTAGGTGCGAAAGGCACGTCAGGCAGACATATGCGGCGGACTAATCAGCCCCAGAAATCTCGCCTCCAATGAATTGTTGTGCCGGGCTCGCAGGGCGGCATGCGGCGCACTGCGCTGCACTGGAGCTGCCAGACGGGCGACATCCGGTCTGTGGAGGTGCTGGTGGATGCGGGCGCCAACACCACGGTGAGCTTGGCTGTCCAGTGCATGACATGACCATTGCCTGACGGCCACGCATGCGGCATGACATGACCATTGCCTGACGGCCACGCATGCGGCATGGCGGAGGTCTCATGCACCACCACGAAGGTTCATCGACTCCACGCCTTAGAAACTGCAGGTACAGGGGAAGAGCTGGGCCAAGATGGTGCAAGGCCGGCGGTGCGGCTCGCTGCTCCAGAGCAATGCGCCGCCTGAGGAGTCGCCTGCAGACCTCTGCAAGACGAACCTGGTCAGGTCAGCGCCTGCATCAAGTGCATGTATATTTCGCTTTCAGTTTGCACAAGCCAGGCCAGCTTTCAAGGGCGCTGAATATGTATGCCTCTGCAGGCTGGCGCTGCTGCGGCCGCCATGGAGCCCGGAGTCCCACAAAGACTTCCCCGAGGAGTTCAGAGCCGTGGCCAGGCTGCTGGTGCTAGCAGCTGGCGGCAGGAGCCAGGCGGCTGAGCAGGCGCAAGTGGCAGATGAGCAGCCGGCGGTGGCGCCGGCGCCATCGCAGCAATGGCCGCTGAGCCTGGATCTGACTCGGACTATCATCGCGCAAGCCGCCTATCCCTTCAGCGCCTGGCTGCCTGATGAGGTTGCGGGATGATGGGGCTGCGTCGACCGTTGGCATCGGCACTGGCCGGCGTACTGTACCTATTGTAGATTCTGCACCAGATTCGAGTTGTAGCCTGTTGGACCCAATGATGCAGCCCTGGGCTGACACAGTGGGTGCACGGCGAGTCACTAATCCGCGCGGTTGGGTTGCTTCCGGCAACGGGACTGCGCTCTCTGGGCCTGTGGTGAAATCATGATTCTTGCTGCGCATGCTTGGCCTGACTGCATGCCTTCATTGTAAACTTTCTTGGATTTCAGACCACCCATTCAGACCTCGATCTAGCAGACTCTCTGAAGAAGAATAGTCAGCGTTGCAACATCCGGCACTCCGCAAAAAGCAACCAGCGTCGAGAAGCACTCAACGGCAAGATCAAAGATGCATAGTTCGCAACAGATTGCCCCTGCTCTTCATGGACCGAGAGCCGCTGCCGTCAGATGTTAGCGAGAACAGCGCCAGGTACGGCGACTGCAGACCGGGTGCCTGCAGCAGCCCTGGCGGCAGGTGCAGCCGGCCAACCTGCAGCTGACAGCACAGCAGCTTGAACAAGGTTCGTCAAAGCATGAGAGGCGTCGAGGAATGACAGAAACGCAGCTTGAAGCCAGGTGGCGTGTGCAGGCTTACAAGCAAGGCAGGGGGTGATGCATCTTAGGTGAAGGGTGGCGAGTGCTGTGGTGAACTGGCGCATTCAGGGTTTCAAAAGCCCACCTGCAGGGTGTTGACGCGCTGCAGCTCGGCTTCGCCCAGCGGCGTGAGCAGGTACACTAAACCCTGCTCTGCGTCCAGGCTGCGCACGATGCCCAGGCCCAGGCACGGCAGCGGCGGCGCCTCGCCGTCGCTGTTCAACACGTGCCGGTAGGCGGCGGGTAAACCCTGATCCCCGGGCGCGGAGGCGAGGCCCACCACCGTGCCGTTGACGGCCGCTGGCAGCTCCGACGCCGGCACCGCGCAGTGCAGCACCTGCAGGATTCATGCATAGTGACATGCAGCACAATCATGAGGTGGAATATCTCAGGTGCGGCGTGTTGCCGCACAGGACAACACTGAGATCAAACCTTGAGACGTGACTGGGCCAAGTGCGGCCTGAGAGTCGCACCTGCACGCTGAGGGTGCGCCACGACGCGACAAAGGGCGGCTGCTGCGCCAGCGCCCAAGCCGCCGCGGCAAACGCGGTGCTGTCCCAGAGTCCCGGCTTGCTGGCGGCGTGCCGCTGCGCGTCCAGGCAGCCGCGCGCAAAGGCCAGCCAGCTTAGCGCCCGCGTGTCGACCGGCGACAGGCTCTTCGCCGACTGCCCGCCTGCCAGCACAATAATTCGAGACGTTGCCACAGATTCATGCCACTGTACGATTCTGTCTCTGCAGATACGCCACTGCTCAGGCGGAATCACATTGTCATTGTGTGTACTCGGTGACGAGAACGACTTCGCTATGACCAGAAGGACCTTTGTCGCTGCTGTCGTTTACATCTCTTTCATCAGAAGGCATGACCTGCAAGGCGCCCCCAAACTGTCATCAAGTAGGTGCTCCCACCTGGGGAGGCGAGGCCGTTCGACTGCCGGTCAGGGCTGGCGCAGCCGGCGCCCAGAACGTCCACGCCGGGGAGCAGCACCTGCGCAAAGGGCGGCGTCTGCTGCGCGGCGTCGCCTGCGGCGGGCGCCGAAAACCACGAGGCGTCGGACGGCAGGTTGCGCTTGGGCTGCAGCGACTGCAGCTGCACCAGGTGCGAGGCGCACGCCGCGCCGAGCACCTCGTTCAGCATATCCAGGCCGGCGCCCTGCGGCAATTGTGAGCCGGGTCAGGTTGCCGCAGATTAGGATGGCAAGGATGATCTGGAAAGCCGGAGAAGTGACAACGTGTCAAGGCAAGAGCACATCGTGTGTGTCTGAGGCTGTGCATTGTGTATTCGGCATATTGCCGCCTGTTCTTGTCTTCAGCCACAGTCGCGTACAAACCGCATTGAAGCTGTGCAATAACCGTTTGGCAACGCGCTTTCTTCGATCGCATCCAGCAGCAGCTCAGCTGCAATGGCGAATGCGCAGTCACTCGTCAGAAGCCATAGCCCGACCTTGATCCAGCCGTGGGTGTTGATGACCAGCGGCGGCGCCGCCTGCCAGGCGCCGCGGCCCTGCTGCTCCGCTGCGTGCGACCTGAACCAGTCCAGCAGCGACGCAATGCTCCGCACGTACAGCATGGGGTTCGCCTGTGCCCCAGCTGATCAATGTTTAGCAATCAGTGCGCCCAGCATGCTGCGTGAAGTAGTTGAGTTGAACGATGGGCAAGGGCGATGAATGTCTATCCGAAGATTTCCCTTCACCACAAACCACAGCCACACCTGGGGGGAGGTGTCACCCAGGAAGTGCGCGCGCGCTGGCGGCAGCGGGTGCATGTGCGGCGGCCCAGTGACCGGCTGCTGCACAAGGACCAGGGACACCAGACCTGCACACGGCTGCAGTGCTTGCATGAGAGACAAGGGGCAATTCTGCTGGCAGCTACATAGGAATACCCAATTTCAGTCAGATGACACAGCACAGCCCAGTCTCCCAGGCGATGAGCTTACCTGGAGCTGTGAACTCGGACTGGCCGCAGTCCGTGTCCAGGTAGGCCACCATGGGCCAGGTGTTCAGCAGGCTGTTGACCAGCAGCCGCGCGAAGGTGGACTTGCCGGTCTGCTTGCTGCCCACGATGGCGACAATGGGCGCCGCCGCCGCCGCCTGCCTGGCGGCCAGCTCGGCCGCCGCCTGCCGCCATTCGTGGCAGTAGTCGGGCGCCGCCGCCGCGCCCTGTGCGGCAGCTTGCGCCGCGGGACCTGCTGCCATCTGCTGCGTGACCTGAAACGGCCGCGCTGGCTCCTGCCAGTGTTTCCGCTGTGCTGCTGCTGTGCCGCCGGCGCTGACATGTTCTGGCCCGGTGGCGCTTGCGTCTGGAGGCGAGGCGTCCTGGCTGCGCAGCGTGATGGCGGTGATCTGGCTGCCAGAGCGGGGAATCTGAACACCCACATTCGATGCCTCAATCGCCAGCGGCCCGCCGACTCGTGCATCAGCGCAGATGCTGACGGCGCCGGTCTCAGAAGTCACTACCCGGCCAGCGACCCAGGCAGCTCCGCTCTGGACCGCCAGCTGTGCGGTGCCAATGAAGTGCAGCACCTGCGCAGGGTGAGCAGCAGGCTCAGAGTAACCGGCGGTCTCATCCGCCTTGGCATGCAGGTCAACGCGGCAGCATTACCTGTCCAGACGCAAGTTCGGCGTTGAAAATTCCGTTGCTTCCCGCCGTGGACTGCCTGCACATCGGCAGATTTCGATCAGTACGTACTGGGCGCATGGCGGCAGCGCCATGCGCATGCCAGTGAGTGCCGCCATGCAGCTGACATCAGCACATGACAGCAGCGCACCGCTTGCTGTTGGTCGCCCCTGATGACTTGCTGCTGGATAAGGGTGCGACATCAGACTTGCGCTTGCCCATCGAACCGTTGGAATGCCAAGCCTGAGAGATGCCGATGTTTCTCAGCGAATTTGACGCTCCGGCGCACGCACCATGCACCACACGGATCAGTATCGCGCTCGAATGTGATTTTTGCAGAGGGAGCGTGATTCTGTGCAGGCATAGCCGCATCGGCGCTGACCCAGGCGAGACTCACTTTCGCTGCAGGGTAGGATGGCGGTGGCATCGGCGGATATTTCGCGCCAGTCGCGGTTTCCCATCCCATCCCTTTCTCTTGTAGTCCCGGAAGGTCAAACGGGTCGATGCAACTTTGCGCGCCGACGCTGCTCACAGTTGCACAGGCCGACCCTTCCACGGACTTCGCGTCCTCAATCGCGTCGTTTCGTGCCCCGGGGAGCCTTCAGCCGCCCACCGCTCGCTGCTGTCAGCTCTTGCTGCAGCTCATCCCGTTCGTGTTACCCGCCAGATTCACTTCTTCACCGGCGGTGCCCAGCGCCACCCAGACTTGCCACCATGCGTGAGGTCATCAGCATCCACATCGGTCAGGCCGGTAAGTTTGCCGGGCTGTCGGCTGAACTGCTTTCTTCACATGCGCTAATGACTCAAATTGGCGCACTCTGGGACAACCTTTGGCTTTCCGATGGCGGTCCACAACTTTCTGCATTGGGACGGCAACCTTCTCGTCTGATTCTGCACGGGCTCGATCATAGTTTGTGGTGGCAACCAGTGAGCGATCATCTGTTCAGCACCGATTGCTTGTCTGGACGATCTGCCACTGAGCAGCAAATCGCAGCTGTGCCATCGTACTGGCTGCTTCCAGATGCACCGATTCAGCAATTGGAAGAGCTTTGGTTTGCTGTTGCAGTAGTCCGAACGCCCGAGGCCCTGCATGTCTTGGCCTTCTCAACGGCTGTCACTTCAACAGCGTCCGGCAGACACATCACAAGCGCTGCATGCTGATCTCATCCTGCTGCTGCGATCCTTTTACAGGTATCCAGGTGGGTAACGCCTGCTGGGAGCTGTACTGCCTGGAGCATGGCATCCAGCCGGATGGCCAGATGCCGTCGGACAAGACCATCGGTGGCGGCGACGATGCCTTCAACACCTTCTTCTCGGAGACCGGCGCCGGCAAGCATGTGCCCCGCTGCGTGTTCCTCGACCTGGAGGTGTGCGTTTTGGTTTATGCAACGCATTGCTGTACTTCTGTTGCCCCCAATTGTCCGTCCGAACCTGTCTTGGTCATGTTCAGGCCCTGACTTACTGAGTTCTGATCGACGTCGCACACGGCCTGACGGATGAGTGTTTGCTACCTGCAGCCCACCGTCATCGACGAGGTCCGGACCGGCACTTACCGCCAGCTGTTCCACCCGGGTGAGTGACCATACTATATGTCTGTGATGTGCATGCAAGTGCCATCTGCTCGTATCTCTGTAGCATCCCCATCATGCACCTTCTGTGTGTGCTTCGTCCTCATGTTGCTGCTTCCTCCATATCACAGAGCAGCTGATCTCCGGCAAGGAGGATGCCGCCAACAACTTTGCCCGCGGCCACTACACCATCGGCAAGGTGCTACACCTTCATTCACCTGATCTTGAATCAAATGCTGTTGTCACTACTCGCTTTGCAGCAGCTTGGATCATTCGCTACATGTATGCTAGTGCTCATTGCATGCAATTCGCGTCTCAGCAGGCAGCCGGCCAAAACCACCATTGCTCCTGGCCCACATGCTGACTTTTCTACATTGTGCTGACACTCGCAGGAGATCGTGGACCTGTGCCTGGACCGCATCCGCAAGCTGGCGGACAATTGCACCGGGCTGCAGGGCTTCCTGGTCTTCAACGCCGTCGGCGGCGGCACCGGCTCCGGCCTGGGCTCGCTGCTGCTGGAGCGCCTGTCCGTGGACTACGGCAAGAAGTCCAAGCTGGGCTTCACCGTCTACCCCTCCCCCCAGGTGCGCCTACATGCAAGCCTTTGTTTGCGTTTTGGTGCCCCAAAGCTGGTCGTGCAGTCTGCAGATGTCTTATGCAGTGCGCAGGTTGGCGCACTTTGATCGACATATCTGCATAGGTCTCCATGCAGTGCTCTGGCTGCTCTTTCCACGCCTGATAACCAGCTCTGCCAAACATACATGCCCACTTCTGCTATTTTGCTTGCATGCAGGTGTCCACCGCCGTCGTCGAGCCGTACAACAGCGTGCTGTCCACCCACTCGCTGCTGGAGCACACTGACGTCGCCGTCATGCTCGACAACGAGGCCGTGTACGACATCTGCCGCCGCTCCCTGGATATCGAGCGCCCGACATACACCAACCTCAACCGCCTGATCGCCCAGGTGCGCCTTTATGGCACGGCTGTTGCTCATCTTCTCTCTGAACTTGCTTCCTAATCCCGCACTGGTTAGGCACTGTACATTGCTCGTGCTTGACTGTGGTGCAGATCTCTGGCAAGTGCAATGTTTGCGATCCACTGATTTGGTGCACTGCAGGTCATCTCGTCCCTGACGGCGTCCCTGCGCTTTGACGGCGCCCTGAACGTCGACGTCACGGAGTTCCAGACCAACCTGGTGCCGTACCCGCGCATCCACTTCATGCTGTCGTCCTACTCGCCCGTCATTTCCGCCGAGAAGGCGTACCATGAGCAGCTGTCCGTCGCCGAGATCACCAACTCGGTGGGTTCCACGTTCTCATCTGTTCAGTTGCACCTGCTGTCACATACATGAAGCAACCACAGGTTATCCCTGTGGGCAGTTCCCAAACTGTCGACAGCTGCTGTTATGAGCTGTGACTGTGACCCAAAAGTGCTGACGTCAGTCGCTCATCACCTGCAGGCGTTCGAGCCGGCGTCCATGATGGCCAAGTGCGACCCGCGCCACGGCAAGTACATGGCGTGCTGCCTGATGTACCGCGGTGACGTTGTGCCCAAGGACGTCAATGCCGCCGTCGCCACCATCAAGACCAAGCGCACAATCCAGTTCGTCGACTGGTGCCCCACCGGCTTCAAGTGTGGCATCAACTGTGAGTCTTCTTCAACTCTCGATGTTGATATGTGCCCTATGTCAGTGCTGCAAGTGACATGCAATGCAGATCACACTTTAGTTGACAATCCTGCCAAGGCAGATCTCAGTCGAACACACAGCTACTCGCATGATCTGACAGTTCCATATTTTTGCTTCTGCAGACCAGCCGCCGACTGTGGTGCCCGGTGCGTCTCTCTGTGCTTGGTTCTGTCGTGTCACGCTGTTGTGCATTGCCTCTTGATGCAAGTCGATGTGCAAAGGGTAGGCCACGCCTCGATGGGCCATTGCTTCGCAATGCAGGCGGCGACCTGGCCAAGGTGCAGCGCGCGGTGTGCATGATCAGCAACAGCACCGCCATCGCCGAGGTGTTCTCGCGCCTGGACCACAAGTTCGACCTGATGTGTAAGGCACTGCCTCTTGTCTCTGGAACTCACAGGATGGTTGCTGCATGCGGCTGTATTCATCAGCCTAGGAATCTCTTGGCATATGCTGACCGTCTGCAGCCCCATGAGCAAATCCAAGCGACTGCAAGCTGACACAAAGTATGTTGCAATCGCAGACCAGAAGCGGGCGTTCGTCCACTGGTACGTCGGCGAGGGCATGGAGGAGGGCGAGTTCAGCGGTGCGTCTCTCGTCTCCTGCGTATCTCAAAAGATGTGGCTTTGAGCCCCCAGATGTGAACTTGGCGTCGCCTCCCTGCTTGGCTTTGCTATATGTCTCCTCGAAGTCAACAGTGTTCAGTGTCCACTTTCAGTGTTTGTTTCTGCTGTTGCTTCCTCTCCACATCGCTATTGACAAACACCTGCTTTGCGCCCCTGCAGAGGCCCGCGAGGACTTGGCGGCGCTAGAGAAGGACTACGAGGTGCGCACCGCTGTGGCCAGACTGTGGTTAGGGACATTTTTCGTTGGTCGCAACGCAAGTCTGCCTGTTCAATCCATTAGTCGCCTTGACATCAGGCTTCCAGTGCAGCGGAAATTTTGTGGCTCAGTGCATTGCTGTTTGCCGCAACGCAGGAGGTTGGCGCCGAGTCTGCTGAGGGCGACGAGGGCGAGGAGGGTGAGTCGCTGCTTGCGCACTACCGTTGACGCTGCATGTAACTTGACTGAGTGTAGGTTGCTTGTGGATAGCAGCTGGCTGACTTGTTCTGGTTGCAATCGCAGGCGAGGACTTCTAATCTCTCCCTCGTTGCCGCGTCAAGGAGACCCTCAGCGCATGTGCTCTGTGGTGACGCTGGACACCGAAATGGTGGCTTGCAAGGATGAACTGACACACTGACATGCTGTAAGACTTGGAAGCCCCATCCATCGTGCAGACGCACAGAAGCACTTCTCAGAAGGCCGCGAAAAGCTCGCACATCCGCTGATGCCACCGCCGTATCTGAAATGCGCTGATGCACTCGCAGAATCGCTTGCGCCTGCTTATCGCCTGATCGCACACCCGACACGGACTCGCATGACAGCGGCGCATGTGATGCAAGCGACCTGCATCTTGACGCCCTGAGCACCTTCCTGGAGATCACATGCAATGTGCACCGCAAAAGTGGGTCCAGAGGCCTTCGTTTTTCCAGCGACTCGTTGACCGGCACACGGTGATGAATCGTGACACCTGGTGATCAGCAGACATGACGACCGCATTGGAGCGTAAGGTCAGCACTCCACTATCGCCTGCGACAAGTGCTGCTAACCCGTGGTATGAGATGGAGCACAACGGGCCGCCCTATGCAGCTTCCAGCTCTGGCCTGACAGACGAGCTGGCGCGGAGATCGGTCCCCCAGGTGCTGCATGTGTACTTGTGTCGGAGTGACTCACCCGTGCATCCGGAGGTTGAACATATTCAGAGCTGCACCTGCTGCAAGCTAGGGCACCGTTGGCTCCTGAATCGGCTTCGTGAACGATACCAAGCTGACGGCGACAGTCTGCACAATCCCCAAATGCACATGTGCGTGCGCAGGCGGAGCGGCCCGTGGAACCGGATGAAGCGGCTCCTTTTCCACGCGGCTGGGTGCCTCCCACCTACTTCGCAGAGGTGGGTCGGGAACATCAGGATGCCGGGGCGTGTAGCACCTCACGATTGTTTGTTAATCACGTGTTAAGGTGCAAAGCTAGCGAAGCATGCAGACGTATGCACGCGTCACCAGGCCGCAGTGTGCATGAAGGAAGGTCAGCGTAGTGCTGTCGATTCACTGGTGCGAGTGGTCCCTCTCACAGATCCGGCACGACGTCGGCAACGACACGGCGGACGCGCCGGCGCAGTCGCAGGGCATCGTGTCGAAGTGGCGCCAGAAGGAGCGGCTCAAGACGACGGCGGTCGCGCTGGTGCTGTGCCTCAACATC
>JAABUM010002952.1_pt1 | contig 21793 bp, 20 predicted proteins | sample 5559161 | NCBI WGS metagenome assembly JAABUM01 (sample SAMN10711868, study PRJNA513369) | rock metagenome | isolation source: Antarctica rocks | place: Antarctica: Victoria Land, Siegfried Peak nord
CGATCGAGACCTCGACCGGGCAGTCGAGCGGAAAGAGCCCCATCGGCCCCGCGCCGCGGTAGACGAGCGGGCGGATGTAGCACTCCGAGAGGCCGTTGCGTGCGATCAGCTCGTGCGTCGCCTGGCGCAGCTCCTCGGGCTCGTACGGGATCGGCATGTAGTAGAGCTGGGCGGAGCGGTAGAGGCGCTGAAGATGCTCGTAGCCGCGGAAGATCGCCGGCCCCTCGTCGGTCTCGTAGGCGCGAACGCCCTCGAAGACGCCCGTGCCGTAGTGCAGCCCATGGGTGAGCACGTGCACCTTCGCGTCCTCCCAGGGAACGAGCTCGCCGTTCATCCATATGAGGTCCGCTGGCTCCACGTCGCTCCTCCTCAGAGGTGGTGCAGGACGGCCTCGGTGGCCTCGCGCGTCGTGGCCCCGCCGCCCAGGTCGGGGGTGCGCAGGCCGCCGGCCAGCGCCTTCTCGACGGCGGATTCTATCGCCGCCGCCTCGGCCTCCCGGCCCAGCCCGTGGCGCAGCATGAGCGCGGCGGAGAGGATCATCGCCAGCGGGTTGGCCACTCCCCCGCCCGCGATGTCGGGCGCCGAGCCGTGCACGGGCTCGAAGAGGCCGGGGGCATCCGGGGCGCCGAGCGAGGCGCTCGGCAGCAGGCCGATCGAGCCGGTGAGCATCGCCGCCTCGTCGGAGAGGATGTCGCCGAAGAGGTTCTCGGCCAGGATCACGTCGAAGTGGCGCGGGGCGGCGATGAGCTGCATCGCCGCGTTGTCGACGAGCAAGTGCTCGAGCTGGACGTGGGGGAACTCCTCTGAGTGGATACGGCGCACGACCTCGCGCCACAGCCGCGAGGTCTCGAGCACGTTGGCCTTGTCGACGGAGACCACCTTGGCGCGGGCGGCCTCGAACGCGGTACGGGCGATCCGCTCGATCTCGGAGACGGAGTAGACGCAGGTGTCAAACGCGCGGCCGTCCTCGCGCCCGCGCGCGCCGAAGTAGATGCCGCCGGTGAGCTCGCGCACGACGAGCAGGTCGGTGCCCTCGATGATCTCGCGCTTGAGCGGGCTCGCGTCGTAGAGCGCGGGCAGCGGCTTGACCGGGCGCAGGTTGGCAAAGAGCCCGAGCCCCTGGCGCAGGCCGAGGAGCCCCTGCTCAGGGCGGGGCGCCCCGGGGTCGGTGGTGTCCCACTGCGGGCCGCCCACGGCGGCGAGCAGGACGGCGTCGGCGCCCTGGCAGGCATCCAGCGTCTCCTCGGCGAGCGCGCTGCCGTGCGCGTCGATGGAGGCACCGCCGAAGAGGTGCTCCTCGTAGGAGAGCTCGAGCGAGAGCGCGCCGAGGACCTCGAGCGCCGCGTCGAGGATCTCCGGCCCGATGCCGTCGCCGGGCAGGGTGATGATGCGGGAGCCCATGCCGCGTGACGCTATCAGCGGTGGGCGGCCGTTCCCGGGCGAGCAGGGCTCATATCGCTGCGAGCCGCGCGACGTACCCGAACGGCCACCGGTGCGCGCGCTCGAGGCGCAGGCCGGCCTCCTCGCCCCAAGCACGCAGGCGCGCGAGCCGCACCCAGCGCGGGCTGCCGAGCAGGTCGCCGACGAGGAGGCGGCCGCCGGGACGCAGAACCCGGCCAAGCTCTCGGAGGGCGATCTCGCGGTCGGGGATCTCTCCCAGCGTGAAGAGGAGCGTGGCGGCGTCGAAGCGTCCGTCGGGGTACGGGAGCGCCTGGGCGTCGCCCTGGGTGCCGACCAGGTTGGTCACGCCCCGGCGTCGCGCGTCACGCAGCGCGTGGTCGACCATCTCGCGCTGGACGTCGAGGAGGTCCAGCGTCCCGCCGGGGAGCAGTGAGCGCGCCAGCTCGACCGAGTAGTACCCGGTCCCCGGGCCGACCTCGAGCACGCGCTCGCCGGGCGCGGGCGCGAGCAGCCGGTGCACTCGCGCGCGGGTGATGAACGGGTGGGGAAGCTGGACCCAGAGCCGCTGGCTGTAGGGGCACACGCCGCCCGGCTGGTCATACCAGTAGCGCACGGCGGCCGCCGTGGCGCCCAGGGCGCCGGCCCCCACGAGCGCCTTGCGCCGCGGCCTCACCCGGGCTTCCGCGCCAGCACGTTCAGCCGGACGTAGTCGAGCTCGACGGGCTCGTCCACGTGGGCCAGCAGCTCGTCGAGGAAGTCTTCGCGAAGCTCCTCGGGCAGGCGCTCGAGGTGCGGGGCGACGCAGACCGACTCGAGGAACGCGCGCGGGTCGGGTGGCGTGGTGGAGCGGGGCTCGAGCCAGGAGTCCACCTCGACGAAGCCGGCGCGCTCGAGCCGCTCGGCGGTCGCGGCGGCGCTCGGGTGGTGCCACGGCCGCCGCCACCCCGTGAAGAAGCCGGCGAACTCGGGCCGCTCGGCGACGGCCTCGATCGCGGCGCGGAAGCGCGCGACGTTGCCCTCCCCGCCGAACTGGACGGAGAGTCGCGCGCCCGGGCGCATCGCCTCATGCATCCGCGCAAAGAGCCGGTCGTGGTCGTCGATCCAGTGGAAGGTCGCGGTGGAAATCGCCGCGTCGACCGGTTCAGGGAGCTCGAGGTCGAGGAGGTCCTGCTCGAGGACGACCGCCCGCTCTCCCAGGGAGGCGCGCGCCTTGACCACCATGGAGGGCGCGGCATCGACCGCGAAGACCCGCCCCTGCGGCAGCCGCTCCAGCAGCTCGGCGGTGACCCGTCCCGTGCCGCAACCGGCGTCGAGGACCGTCTCGTCGCCGCGCAGCGGCAGGCGATCGAGGACCTCTCGGCCCCAGCCGAGCTGAGGCGCGGAAACCCGGTCGTAAGTCGTTGCGTCCCAGTCGCGGGTCACGGGATCAGAGCGCGACCGTCACCGGGCCCGGCCGCTCCCGCTCCGACTCGTAGCGCTCGATCGCCTCGCCCTGAGCGAGCGTGAGCGCGATGTCGTCCAAGCCGTTCAGCAGACGATGGCGGATCTCCGGATCGAGCGCGAAGGGCGCCGAGCGCCCCGCGAAGCGCACCTCGAGCGCCTCGAGATCGATCTCCGCCTCTCCCGCCTCGGCGATCGCCCGGCAGTCCTCCTCCTCCAGCGCGACCGGCAGCAGCCCGATCTTCGTGCAGTTCGAGAAGAAGATGTCGGCAAAGCTCGGCGCCACGATCGCCTCAAAGCCGTAGTCCTCGAGCGCCCACGGGGCGTGCTCGCGCGAGGAGCCGCAGCCGAAGTTGCGTCCGGCCACCAGGATCGGGTTGGCCGGCAGGCTCCAGTTCGGGTCCTTGGCCCAGTCGTGGAAGAGGAACTCGCCGAAGCCGGTGCGCTCGACGCGCTTCAGGAACTGCTTGGGGATGATCTGGTCCGTGTCGACGTCGGCGCGCGAGAGCACGCTGACCGGACCGGAGACGATGCGGACGGGCTCCATCAGACGACCTCCTCCCGGTCCCACTTGCGGATGTCGACGAAGCGCCCCTCGATCGCCGCCGCGGCGGCCATCTCCGGCGAGACGAGGTGGGTGCGCCCCCCACGTCCCTGGCGCCCCTCGAAGTTGCGGTTCGAGGTCGAGGCACAGCGCTCGCCGGGCTCGAGGGTGTCCGGGTTCATCCCCAGGCACATGGAGCAGCCGGCCCCGCGCCAGTCGAACCCGGCGGAGCGGAAGACCTCGTCGAGCCCCTCGCGCTCGGCCTGGAGCTTCACGAGCTGGGAGCCGGGGACGACCATGGCGTAGAGGTCGCTCGCGACCTTGCGGCCCTTGACGACCGCGGCCGCGGCGCGCAGGTCGCCGATCCGCGAGTTCGTACACGAGCCGATGAAGACGCGGTCGAGCGCGATCTCCTCGATCGGCGTGCCTGCTTCGAGCGCCATGTACTCGAGCGCGCGCTCGTCGCCGTCGGAGGCCGGCTCGGGCACCGCTCCGGTGACGGGCGCGACCATGCCCGGATTGGTCCCCCACGTGACCTGGGGGGAGAGCGCCGAGGCGTCGACGGCGATCTCGCGATCGAAAGCGGCGCCCTCATCGGTGTGCAGGGCCCGCCACTCCGCGGGGATCTCCGCGGGCGCGCCCGGGCGACCCGCGAACCAGGCGAAGGTGGTCTCGTCCGGGGCGATCATGCCCGCACGGCCCCCGCCCTCGATCGTCATGTTGCAGACGGTCATCCGGCCCTCCATGGAGAGAGCCTCGATCGCGGGTCCCGCGTACTCGACGGCGTGGCCGACCGCGCCGTCCACGCCCATCTGGCCGATCGTCCCGAGGATGAGGTCCTTGGCGCTCACCCCGAAGCCGAGCTCGCCCGTGTAGGAGATGCGCATGGAGCGCGGCTTGGCCTGGGCCAGGCACTGGGTGGCGAGCACGTGCTCGACCTCGCTCGTCCCGATCCCGAAGGCCAGCGCGCCGAAGGCCCCGTGGGTGGCGGTGTGGGAGTCGCCGCACACGATCGTCATGCCGGGCTGGGTGACGCCGAGCTCGGGCCCGATCACGTGGACGATGCCCTGCCGTTCGGAGCCGAGGGAGTAGACCGGCACGCCGAACTCCGCGCAGTTGCGCTCGAGGGTCTCGACCTGGACGCGCGAGAGCTCGTCGCGGATGCGCGCCGCGACCGGCGTGCCGTCCGTGGGGACGTTGTGGTCGGCGGTGGCGAGCGTACGGTCGGGGCGGCGCACGGGGCGCCCGTTCAGCCGCAACCCGTCGAAGGCCTGCGGGCTCGTCACCTCGTGGACGAGATGCAGGTCGACGTAGAGGAGGTTGGGCGCCACCTCGTGGGCGGCCCAGATCTTGTCGAACAGCGTGAGCGGCATCAGCTTCTCCTCAGGCCGGCGGAGACGACGGCGAGGAAGGCGGCCTCGTCGTCGGCGGGGTTCTCGAAGTGGTGGGACAGGTCGGCGTCGAAGGTCACGCAGTCGCCCGTCTGGAGCTCGTGGCGCTCGCCGCCGCAGTGCAGGACGACCGGGCCGACCTCGACCACCGCGGTCTCGCGACTGCCCGGCTCGTGGATCGGCGGATCGTCGGGGCCGCCGGTGGCGGCGTGCGGCGCGAGGCGGTGGCGCGAGACCTCGGCGCGCTGGCCGGGCAGCGGCGGGGTGAGGACCTCGTAGGAGTGCCCGGCGGTGGCGCGGCCCTGGCGGCGATCGCCGGCGCGCACGACGCTCACCGAGCCGCCCTCGTCGAGACGCAGGAGCTGAGATAGCTTGAGCTCGAGGCCGCCGGCGATGCGCTGAGCGACCTGAAGCGTCGGGCTCGTCTCGCCGCGCTCGACCTGAGAGAGCATGGGCGCGCTCACCCCCGAGCGCTCGGACAGCTCGCGCAGGGAGAGGTCCATCGCCTCGCGCAGGGCGCGGACGCGGGGGCCGAGGGAGGAAGACGGGGCAGCGGCGAGGCGCATCGACGGGAGTGTACGCTATCACATACGCGCGTAATCGCTGGGAGCATCACGCCGAAGCCGGTCACGGGGAGGAGCGCCGCTACGCTCCCGCCGCCGTGGCCGCCGCCTCCTTCCCGACGCCCGATGTGCTCGTTCTCGGGGCCGGCGGCGTGCTCGGCGAGGCCTGGATGACCGGCCTCCTCGCGGGCATCGAGTACGCGGCCGAGGTGGACTTTCGCCGCTGCGAGCGCTTTCTGGGCACCTCGGCGGGATCCATCGTCGCGGCCCACCTCGCGTCGGGGCGCTCGCCGCGAACCCCGGGGCACGTCGGTGAGCCGGAGGCGCCCTCCGAGGCCGCCCCGGCCTCGGCCTTCGCCCGGGCCGCCCGGCGCGGCACCCGGCTCGCCGGCGTGCTCACGGGCGCTGCCGCGACTCCTCTCGCTCCCCTCGTCCTCGCCGCGGGAGCACCCGGTGCGGCGCTCGCCCGCGGCGCCGTCCTCGGCCGGCTGCCCCGGCCGAGGACTCGCCTGGGGGGCGTGCGGACGCGCGTGGATCGCTCCGGGGTGCGCTTCGACGGGCGTCTGCGGATCGCGGTGGTCGATCGAGCGCGCGGCCGGCGGGTGATGCTCGGCGCCCCCGGAGCCCCGCGGGCGAGCGTCGGCGAGGCGGTCGAGGCCTCGTGCGCCGTGCCGTGGATCTTCGCGCCCGTGGAGATCGACGGGCGCGAGTACGTGGACGGCGGCGCGTGGAGCGTGACCAACCTCGACGCCGCCCCGGTCTCCGCCCGCACGCAGGTCCTGTGCCTGAACCCGATCGCGAGCACGGGAAGCGCGCGCTCCCCGTTCGGCGCGTTGCGCGCGGCCACCCGCGTCGCCACGGGGGTCGAGGCGCTTGCCCTGCGCCGCCGCGGCGCATCGGTTCGCGTCGTCGGGCCCGACCCCTCCTGCTCGGCGATCATGGGCGCCGATCTCATGCGTCCCGAGCGCGGCGAGGAGGTGCTGGGCGCCGCCTTCCGCCAGGGGCAGGCTCTGGGCGCCTCGGCCGCAGAAAACCCTAAGGGGTCCTGAGGAGCTCCGTCGGCCGCGAGGCGAGCTCGGCGCGCCGCACGGCGTTGGAGAGGGCCCGCACGTAGGCTCGCCCCGCCGCCTCGATGATGTCGGTGGAGACGCCCTGCCCCGCCCCCGTCTGGCCGGCGATCTCGAGGACCACGGAGGTCTCCCCCAGCGCGTCCCGGCCGCCGGTGACCGCGTCCACGCGGAACTCGCGGAGCTTGGCGTCGCGGCCCGTCGCCGCGTTGATCGCGCGGAAGATCGCGTCGACCGGGCCGTCGCCGGTGAACGAGCCCGTGACCTCTGCTCCCTCGGGCGTGCTGACTCCCACACTCGCGTGTGGCGGACGGCGCGAGGAGGCCTCCACGTCGAACCAGGCCAACCCGTAGCCGGGCAGCTCCTCGCGCAGCTCGTCGGTAACGAGCGCCTCGAGGTCGAGTGCGGTGATGAGCTTCTTCTTGTCCGCGATCTCCTTGAAGCGCTTGAACGCGGTGTTCAGCACCTGGCCGTCGAGCTCGAAGCCGAGCTCGGCGAGCGCGTCGCGCAGGGCGTGGCGGCCGGAGTGCTTGCCGAGCACGATCGCGTTGGCTTCGAGACCGACCGTAGTCGCGTCCATGATCTCGTAGGTCGTGCGCTCCTTGAGCACTCCGTCCTGGTGAATCCCCGACTCGTGGGCGAAGGCATTGCGTCCCACCACCGCCTTGTTGGGCTGCACGGGATACCCCGTGAGCCGCGAGACGAGGCGGCTCGTGCGCGAGATCTCCGCCGTCTGGGCGCCGGTGCGCAGGCCACCGAGTGACTCCCGCCGGGTGTGCAGGAGCATCACGATCTCCTCGAGCGAGGCGTTGCCCGCCCGCTCGCCGATCCCGTTGATCGCGCACTCCACCTGCCGCGCTCCGGCGAGCACTCCGGCGAAGGAGTTGGCCACCGCGAGCCCCAGGTCGTCGTGGCAGTGCACGGAGAGCACGACGTCGCGCAGGTCGGGGGCCAGCACGTAGAGCCGCTCCAGGTAGCTCGTGAACTCGTGGGGCATCGTGTACCCGACGGTGTCGGGGATGTTGATCGTGGTGGCGCCCTCCTCGAGGGCGATCTGAACCACCTCGGCGGTGAACTCGAGCTCGGCGCGGGTGGCGTCCATGGGCGAGAACTCGACGTCCTCGCACAGCGACCGCGCGTGGGCCACGGCGGCGCGCGCCTGCCCCTTGACGTCCTCGCGCGTGGTCTGGAGCTGGTGCTCGATGTGAATGTCCGAGGTCGAGACGAACGTGTGGATGCGCGGGCGCTCGGCGTCCTTCACCGCGCCCCACGCGGCGTCTATGTCGCCCACGTGCGTGCGGGCGAGCCCGGCGATCACCGCTCCCTCGACCTCGCGGGCGATGGCCTCGACCGCCTCGAAGTCGCCGGGAGACGTGATCGGAAAGCCTGCCTCGATCACGTCCACGCCGAGGCGCGCGAGCTGGTGGGCGATCTCGAGCTTCTCCGCGGTGTTTAGGGAGATGCCGGGCGACTGCTCGCCGTCGCGCAGCGTCGTGTCGAAGATCAGTACTCGATCGGGGTCCGTCATGTCGTCTCTCTTTCGTCTCGCTCCTGCTTCTCCTCGGGCTGGTTTGCGGCTACGCGGCCGCCACGCGCTATTCCCCCCGAAGGGGGAGGAGGAGAAGTCGAAGAGCGACGGAGAACGACATCGGCTCGTTTCAGGCTAGCAGCGGCGCGGGCAGCCTCACAGTGACAGCGCGTGCCCCTCGACGAACCCGTCGGAGGCGACGATCTCGTCGACCACCGCGCGCGGCACCTCGACGTCGGTGGTGATCACCATCGCGGCCAGCGCGCCGCTGCCGTCGGCGCCCTCGGGCTGGCGGCCGACCGCCGCCGAGGAGATGTTGATCCCGTGGGCGCCGAAGACCTGCCCGACGCGGCCGATCATGCCCGGGACGTCGGAGTAGCGGAACAGCGCGATGTGGGGATCGAGCTGGACATTGAAGCGTTGGTCCCACGCCTCGAGGAGGTGTGGGCGGTTGCGCTGGCCGAGCGTGGTGCCCACGACCCGCACGCGCCGGCCCCCGGCGACGACGGTCACCCGCACGAGGTCGGTGAAGTCACGCGCGACCGTCTCCTTGGTCTCCGCGAGCTCGATCCCGCGCTCGCCCGCGAGCGACGGCGCGTTGACGTAGTTCACGTCCTCCTCCGTGCGCCCCTCGAGCACACCGTTGAGCACGGCGATCGAGAGCAGCCGCGTATCCCGCTCGGCGATCCGGCCGAGGTACTCCGTCTCCACCCGGTCGACCGACGAGCCCTCGGCGATCGCCATCCCGATGCGCCCGAGCGCCTCGCACAGCGGGAGGAAGGGTCCGAAGAGCTCCATGTCCTCCGCGCCGACCGACGGGATGTTCACCGCGGTGGACACCACGCCCCCCGTGAGGGCGGCGAGCACCTGCTCGGCGGCCTGGAAGCCGGCGCGGTCGGTCGCCTCGGCGGTGGAGGCGCCGAGATGGGGAGTGACCACGACGTTGGGGTATCCGAAGAGCGGGTGCTCGGTGATCGGCTCGCTCGGGAAGACGTCGAGTGCCGCGCCCGCCACCTTGCCCGAGTCGAGCGCGGCCTGGAGGTCGCCGTCGACGATGAGACCGCCGCGGGCGACGTTCAGCACCCTTACGCCGTCGCGCATCTTGGCGAAGGCCTCCGCGTCGAGCCAACCCTTGGTCTCCGGCGTGTTGGGGAGGTGGACGGTGATGAAGTCCGCCTCGGCGTACACCTCCTCGGAGGAGTCGGCCTTCTCCACGCCGAGCTCGCGGTAGCGCTCGGCGGAGACGAACGGGTCGAACGCGACGACCCGCATCCCGAAGCCCTTCGCCCGCTGGGCGACGAGCTGGCCGATCCGTCCGAAGCCGAGGATGCCGAGCGTCTTCTCGAGGAGCTCTACGCCCGAGAACTTCGAGCGCTCCCACTTGCCGCCGGTGAGCGAGGCGTGCGCCTGCGGGATGTTGCGCGCGAGCGCGAGCAGCAGCGCCATCGTGTGCTCGGCGGCGGTGACGACGTTCGACTGCGGGGCGTTGGCGACGATGATCCCGCGCTTGGTGGCCGCCTTCACGTCGACGTTGTCCACGCCCACGCCGGCCCGGCCGATGACCTTGAGGCGCTCGGCGCGCTCGATCAGCTCGGCGGTCATCTTGGTCGCGGAGCGGATGAGGATGCCCTCGTAGTCACCGATGCGGGCGGAAAGGTCGAAGCCGGGCGAGTCGAACCCCGTGTCGACCTCGAAGCGCTCGCGCAGCAGCTCGATCCCGGAGGCGCCGACGTTCTCGGCCACGAGCACGCGGGTCATGAGCGCTCGACGACCCAGTCGATGCAGGCCGTCAGGGCCTGCACGTCGCCCGGCTCGACCGCCGGAAACATCCCGATCCGGAGCTGGTTGCGACCGAGCTTGCGGTAGGGCTCCACGTCGACGATGCCGTTGGCGCGAAGGGTCTTCGCGATCCCGGCGGCGTCGACCCCTTCGGCGAAGTCGACTGTGCCGACCACGAGCGAGCGCTTGGCGGGATCGACCACGAACGGGGTGGCGAACGGCGAGGCCTCGGCCCAGCCGTAGAGGTGCTCGGAGGAGGTCCGCGTGCGGGTGACGCACCGGTCGAGGCCCCCCTGAAGGAGCATCCACCGGATCTGGTCGGCGAGCAGGAGCAGCGTTGCGAGCGCCGGGGTGTTGTAGGTCTGCTCCTTACGAGAGTTTTCGAGCGCGGTGGCCAGGGAGAGGAACGGCGGGATCCAGCGCCCCGAGGCGGCGATGCGCTCGATCCGCTCGATCGCGGCGGGGCTGAGGAGCGCGAGCCACAGGCCGCCGTCGGAGGCAAAGCCCTTCTGCGGCGCGAAGTAGTAGGCGTCGGCGTGCGCGACGTCGACGGGTAGACCCGCCGCCCCGGACGTGGCGTCGATTAGCACCAGCGACTCGCCGGAGTCGGGGGGCCGCTCGACGGGGACCATGACCCCCGTCGAGGTCTCGTTGTGCGCCCACGCGAGCGCGTCGCAGGAGGGGTCCGCCCGCGGGGCGGGCGCATCGCCGGGCTCGGCGCTCACCACGACCGGGTCCTCGAGAAACGGCGCGCCGCTCGTGACCGACGCGAACTTCTGCGAGAACTCCCCGTAGCTCAGGTGGAGGGCGCGGCGCTCGACCAGGCCGAAGGCCGCGGCGTCCCAGAAGGCCGTCGTGCCGCCGTTGCCGAGCACGACCTCGTATCCGTCGGGCAGCGAGAACAGGTCGCGGAGGCCTTCGCGGATCAGGCGGACGACCACCTTGACGGGCTCCTGGCGATGAGAGGTGCCCATGAGGGCGCGCGCGGCCAGCAGGCGCTTGAGCTGCTCGGTGCGCACCTTCGACGGCCCCGAGCCGAAGCGGCCGTCGCTCGGGCGCAGGTCCGCGGGAATCTCGAGCGTCGCGTTGGTGCTGGGCGGCATGGGACGTCCTCTCGTGAGTCGAAGGTCGCCCAGGCGCGCGGCGTTGTGTGACGGTCCGCCACTCCCCGGTGGTGATCCACCTCGAGGCGCCAGTCGCGGCGGGCCCGGAGTGTAGCGGCGGACGGTCTGGCCGGCCAGGCGACCGGGGCGCCGCGGTCGAGTGGCGAGTTACCTACCGCATGTGTCCTCAACTCGCCAAACGACGTGGCGGGCGTCCGGGGGGCCGCCGGCGCACCGCGGCGGAGGGCCGCCGTTTGGAGACGACGAGAAAGCCCGGGGGTCTCGCTCCGCTGGCGCGCCGATTCGACGCTGCCGATAGCGTTTCCTCCGCCGCTCCGGCGGCTCCCCGCCCTCCCGTCGACCGTCAGGATCGCCGTGCCTCATGCCCGCCGTACCCGACGCCGAAGGGTCCGCCGGCTCGGGGCGGGCTGCTCCCTGTTGCTCGTCGCGCTCGCACTGGGCGGGGCGGCCGTCGCCGCCGCGGTGACCAGGGCGCCGCGCTGGCTTCCCTCGCGCCAGATCTCTCCCGGTCCTTTGAGCCGCTACACGTGCGGAGGCGCGCTGCCGGCGATGAACGCCCGCGGCGACGCCGCCGTTTCCTTCGGATGTGAAGACAAGGCGCGCGGTACCGGCGGTTCGGAGGTCGTGCTGCGCCCGGCGACAGGACGGTTCACCGCGCCGGTCTCTCTGGACGCGCCCGTCGCCGACGTCGCCATCGGCGACGGGGGACAGGTGCTCGGGGTCGGCACCCGCGGAGACGCCATCTCGCCCGCCCCCGAGCGCGTCGTCGCGGTCGCGGGCTCGACGAGGACGCGGTCGTTCGGCGCTCCGGTGACGATCGGATCCCCGATGTCGTCGGACTCCGACCACAGTCCGCACGTAGCGATGAACGGCCACGGCGATGGCGTGGTGGCTTGGGTGCGCCAGAACCCCCACGGGGAAGGGATCCTCGCCTCTATCCGGCGCGCCGGCGGCCGATTCGGTGCGCCCGAGACCATTCCCGGCAGCTCCGGAAGGGATCCCCAGGTCGGCATGGACGCACGGGGCGACGTCACCGTTGCGTGGCTCACCCGAGCCGGCGCTGTGCTGGCTCTAGATGTCGCCGTGCGCCCGGCGGGCGGCCGCTTCGGCGCCCCGACCACCGTGTCGCGCTCCACGCAGGATCTCGCAGCCTTAGACCTCGCCGTGTCGCCTACCGGCGAAGCGGTGCTCGCCTCGTTGTATGGCGACGGGTCGATCGCCGTCGTGCTGCGCGGGCGCCACGGAGGCTTTGGGCCTCCGCACACGCTCGCCGGGCCGAGCAACAACTACCTCGTGCCCGTGGCGGCCATCGACGCGCGCGGAGAGGCGGTGGTGGCGTGGGGTCGGCCCTACAAGAGCGACGTCCTCGCGGCGGTGCGCCGTCCAGGCCACGGGTTCGGTCCGGCGACCATCCTTTCCCGACCGGGGGAGCCCGCCGGCGAACCGGTGCTGGCCGGGGGAGGCACCGGCCACTTCACGGTCGCGTGGGCGACGCGTACGAAGAGCGGGCTCTCCTACGTCGTCGCCCGGGTGAAGAGCGCCGGCAAACCTTTCGGAGCCGAACGGCGTGTCACTCGCTTCCACGGTGGCGGCGAGGGGTTCGCCTTCGGCGTGACGGTCGACGCACTCGGCGACGCGCTGGCCGTCACCGGGGCCGACGGGCGCGTGCAGGCCGCGGACTACGACCCGGGGCGCCGCTCCGCTCGCTGAGCGGCGCCGTCCCGGTCGTCTCGCCGCTAGAACTCCGTCTGGATCCAGTCCATGTGGGAGCGGAGCTCCTGGCCCGTCGACTCCACCTGCGTGCGGGCCTGCTCCTCCCGCATGCGCTTGAAGTTCTCCTGCCCGGCGCGGTTCTCGGCGATCCACTCGCGCGCGAAGTCGCCTGACTGGATCTCCTGAAGGATCTTCTTCATCGCCGCCCGGGTCTCGTCGGTGACCACGCGCTTGCCGCGGGTGTAGTCGCCGTACTCCGCGGTGTTCGAGATCGAGTAGCGCATGCCCGCGAGGCCCTTCTCGTACATCAAGTCGACGATCAACTTGAGCTCGTGGAGGCACTCGAAGTAGGCCATCTGCGGGTCATAGCCCGCCTCGACAAGGGTCTCGAAGCCGGCCTGCACGAGCTCGGAGGCGCCGCCGCAGAGCACGGCCTGCTCCCCGAAGAGATCGGTCTCGGTCTCGTCCTTGAAGGATGTCTCGATCACCCCGCCGCGCGTGCAGCCGATCCCCTTGGCGTAGGCCAAGGTGAGCTCGCGGGCGTGGCCGGTGGCGTCGACGTCGACGGCCACGAGGCCGGGAACCCCCGAGCCTTCGAGGAACTGGCGGCGCACGAGGTGGCCCGGGCCCTTGGGCGCCACGAGCGCCACGTCGACCTCGGGCGAGGGCTCGACCTCGCCGTAGTGGATCGAGAAGCCGTGCCCGAAGAGGAGGAGGTTTCCGGGCGCGACGCCGTCGCGCACCTCGGACTCCCAGATGTCGTGGTGGCGCTCGTCGGGGACGAGCATCATCACCACGTCGCCGCGGCTGGCCGCCTCGCCCGGGTCGGTGACCTCGAGGCCGCCGTCGCGGGCCTTGCCGACCGACTGCGAGTCGGGGCGCAGCCCGACCACGACCTCCACGCCCGAGTCCTTGAGGTTCAGCGCGTGGGCGTGACCCTGGGAGCCGAAACCGATGATGGCGACGGTCTTGCCGTCGAGCAGGCGGAGGTCGGCGTCGTCGTCGTAGAACATGGCGCGGGAGGCTAGCGAGGCGCCGTGCGACGGCGAACGATCACCAGAGTGCGTCGCGTCTCGCGTCGGTTGCCCGCCCGGTCGCGCGTTACGGCAACGAGACGAACCCGCAGTCGAGGGTGCCGAGCGAGCGCGCGTGCGCCGGCCGTCGAGAGCCGGACTCGCAGTCCACGCCGGTGGCCGTGAGAGATTCGAAAACGGGCGGAGCCGACGCGACTCGCGCCCGCGGGGGCCGGACGCGCGCTCGCAGTGCGGGCGAAGCTCCCAAGGAGCATCACGGACCCTACGCACGTCTCGGGAGCGGCGTTCGGGCACAAGAGGGGAAGGGAGGCGGTGTCGCCGCTGAATGGAGCCGTCGAACCGGTCAGGCCAATCTGGGGCACCGGCGGATCGGCGATCTGGTTGCAGACCGCGGCCGGCCCGAGCTCGTCCTGAGCGTCACGGCGGATATACGAGGTGCGGCTCGGAAGCCGGTAGTCCCCACCACATCCGACCGAGTCGAACTCTCCGTCACGGGAGTTGATGATGTCGCTGTCGTTGCCGGTGGTGATCATGTCGTTCCCCGGGCCGAGATCGACGGTGTCCCCTCCGCTTCCCGCGTCCACGTAGTCGTTTCCGGCGCCGGCGAGGATGACGTCACGGCCGTCGCCAGCGACTATCCGGTCGTCTCCAGCGCCTCCCTCGATCGTGTCCGCGCCGGTACCCCTCGTGCCGCAGGCCGGTGCCGGGCGCTGGCTCCAGAGCTCCTCCTGGCCCGCCTGCGCGTCACCGCCGCACAGGAGGTCGCTCGAAGCGCCCCCGACCAGTCGGTCATCGCCACCCCCGCCGTAGAGTGCGTCCGTATAGGTTCCTCCGACGAGCACATCGTTCCCTGGCCCGCCGTAGAGGTCGTTCTGGTCCCCAGCGCGCGGATCGGCCTTGAGTATGTCGTTCCCCTCTCCGCCGCTGGCCACGAGCCGGGGGCCGTACATCCGTGGGGGGTCGTGGGTGACCGTCAGCTGGTCGTTCCCGTCGCTCAGATCTACCGCGAGGTCCCCGACCTCTTGGGACTGACACGACGCGTGGTGGGGGTCTCCGTCGACCACTTGGCAACCCGAGCCGGCCTGTATCGCGGCACCCGGATCGCGCACCTCGTAGGTGGTCGGGCCGCCGTAGTAGTTCGCGCCGTAGGGCGACTGCGGCTCCGTGACCGTGATCGCGACCGCATTGGTCTCGCCGGGTGCCGCGCGGTAGGTGAGCACTCGCGCGGGCGAAGCCGGATCCGGGGCGTAGGTCTCCACGGTTGCCGCCGTCGCAGGAGTGGCGAGCATGACCGTGAACAGGAAGCAGAGGAGCGCCGCGTGGCGGCTCGATGTGCGCACCCGAGGCAAGTTACGCCCTTGAGGGGAGCCCGGCAACCGCGTCAGGCCTCGGCCGCAGCCAGCAAGGCTCGAGCCGGCAGCCTGATGGTTCCGTCGCGGTCCGCATAGCGCCCGAGGCGCACTTGCAACCCCGTCCGCAGCGCCTGCGCTCCGCGCGCGTCGGTGAGCGCAAGGGCGTCGGCCAGCGCCCGCGAGAGGTCCTGCGTGGTCTCCCAGTAGGAATCGAAGCTCGTATGCACCCACTCGAGCTCGAGCGGGTGAACCTCCACGTCGGCGAAGCCGGCGTCCTCGAGCAGCTCGGGCAGCCGGCCCGGTTGCGCCAGGGCAAACGGACCGGGCGTGCCGGGCTCGGGCGGCGCGGTCAGCCCCTGCTCGAGCAGCTCGGCGCCCATCTCCGCCGACCACGGGTTCAGCTCGAGCCGGTCCCAGGCCGCGAGCGCGATGCGAGCCCCCGGCCTCAGCACCCGGCGCGCTTCGCGAAACGCCGCCGCGTGGTCCGTGGCGAACATGAAGCCCCACCGGCACAGGATCGCGTCGAAGCTTGCCGCCGGCTCGTCGATCCACTCCACGTCGATCAACTTGAAGGAGGCGTTGGTAACGCCCAGCTCGCGGGCGCGCGCCTGCGCCGCCTCGAGCATCGGCTCGGCGACGTCGGAGAGCACCACCTCGCCGCCGGGCTGCACCAGCTCGGCCGCGAGCAGGCCGGTGTCGCCGGGGCCGCACGCCAGCTCGAGCACGCGGTGGCCCGGCTGCAGCCTGGCCGCGTCGAGCAGCCAGCGCGAGACCGGCATCGCGAAACGTTGGAAGTCCTCGCGCCGCCCGGCCCAGCCGGCCGCCGCCTGCGTCCAGCGCTCGCGCTGGCCGGCGCGTTCCTCGGAAGGGTCCATAGCCGGTCAGTCTGCCAGCCCGCGGCGCAGCAGCTTGCCCGACGCCGTGCGCGGGAGCGCCTCCGCGAACCGGATGGCCTTGGGCACCTTGTAGGAGGCGAGGCTCGTGCGGACGTAGGCGCGCAGCGCCTCCTCATCCACCGGCGCACGCGCGACCACGACGGCGACGATCGCCTCGCCCCAGTCCGGGTCGCGGCGCCCGTAGACGCCGGCGTCGGCCACGCACGGATGGCCGAGCAGTGCCGCCTCCACCTCGGCCGGCGCCACGTTCTCGCCGCCCGAGACAATCGTGTCCGCCTTGCGGCCGGTGACGGTGAGGCGGCCACGCTCGTCGAGGCGGCCGAGGTCGCCGGTGTGCAGCCGGCCGTCGGCGGCGAGCGCTCCGGGCGCCACGGTGGGGCCGGCGACGAGGATCTCGCCGTCGGCGGCGATCTCGAGCCGCACTCCGGGCAGCGGCGCTCCCGCCGTCTCGGCCTCCGCGGGCGGCGAAGTCGTGACCTGCGAGCACGCCTCGGTCAACCCGTAGGTCTGCGCGACGGGGACGCCCGCGGCGGCCGCTCGCTCCAGGAGCGCCGGCGGGGCGGGCGCACCGCCGAGCAGCGCACACCGCAGCGCCGGCGGGCGCTCGAGCCCCGAGTCGAGCAGCCTGGCCAGCATGGTCGGGACGAGGGAGACGACGGTGATGCCGTCCTCGCGGAGCGCGCGGAGGACGTCGGGCACTTCGAAGCGCTCGTGCACGACGGCCGTCGTGCCGTAGATCGCGCTACGGATAAGGATCGAGAGGCCGCCCACGTGCGCGAGCGGCAGCGCGCACAGCCAGCGCTCCCCCGGGTCGAGGCCGATCGCCCGCGCGGAGCCCGCCGCGGCGGCCTCCCAGTTGGCGTAGGTGAGCTCCACGCGCTTGGGGGACGCCGAGGTGCCGGAGGTGTGCATGACCGTGGCGATGCCGCCCGCGAGCGCCGGCCCGGGCTGCCCCTGCCCTCCGGGCGCGGGCGCGGGCGGGAGCGGGGCCTCGACGGTGAGCGCCGCGCCGCGGGTCCGGGCGCGTCGCTCCTCGGGGCTCAAGCGCAGATCCACCGGCTGCGCCCGCGCGCCGAGCACGAAGCAGCCATGGAGGGCGACCGCGAAGTCGACTCCGGGGGGCAACGCGATCGCCACGCGATCTCCCGGCTCGACCCCCCGCTCGGCCAGCGCCGCGCGAGCGCCCTGGGCGCGTTCGCCGAGCTCGGCGTAGCTCACCCGACCGGTGGGAGTCTCCACCGCGGCTTGCTCGGGGTTCGCCCTCGCGGCGCGCTCGAACCACACCCGCGTCAGGCTAGTGTGCGCGCATGCCTGTCGATTGGATTCTCGCCGGCGACTACTCCGACATCCGCTACGAGCTCTCGGGCGACGGGATCGCCAAGATCACCATCGACCGCCCCGAGGTGCGCAACGCCTTTCGCCCCCAGACGGTGATCGAGCTCTCCGACGCCTTCGAGCGCGCGCGCGAGGACACCTCGGTCGGGGTGATCGTCCTCACCGGCGAGGGGCCGCTGGCCTTCTGCTCGGGCGGCGACCAGCGCGTGCGCGGGGACTCGGGGTACGAGACCGAGCCGGGCAAGACCGGCGCCGTCGGACGCTTCCACGTCACCGACCTCCATGTCCAGATCCGCCGCCTCCCCAAGCCGGTGGTCGCCATGGTCGCCGGCTACGCGGTCGGCGGCGGCCACGTGCTGCACGTGGTGTGCGACCTCACGATCGCGGCGGAGAATGCCCGCTTCGGCCAGACGGGGCCGAGGGTGGGCTCCTTCGACGGAGGTTTTGGCGCCTCGGTGCTCGCGGCCCAGATCGGACAGAAGAAGGCCAAGGAGATCTGGTTCCTCTGCCGCCAGTACGACGCGCCCGAGGCGCTCGCGATGGGGCTCGTCAACGCGGTGGTCCCGCTCGAGCGCCTGGAGGAGGAGACCGTCGCCTGGTGCCGTGAGATGCTCGCGCGCTCGCCGTTCGCGCTGCGCCTGCTCAAGGCGAGCTTCAACGCCTCCGAGGATGGCCTGGCGGGCATCCAGCAGCTCGCGCACGACACGAACCTCCTCTTCTACGGCAGCGAAGAGGCCAAAGAGGGCCGCGACGCCTACCGGGAGAAGCGCGCCCCCGACTTCTCACGCTTTCCCAAGCGCCCGTGATGAGCGGGCTCTCGGCGACCGCCCCGCGACCGAGCGGCGCGCGCATCTGGCTCGTGGCCGCGCGGCCGCGCACCCTCCCTGCCGCGGTCGCGCCGGTGCTCGTGGGCACGGCGCTCGCGGGCACGCAGGGAATCTTCCACTTCTTCTCCTTCTTCGCCGCGCTCATCGGGGCGCTCTTCATCCAGGTCGGGACCAACCTCTCAAACGACTACTCCGACGCACGGCGCGGCGCGGACACCGAGGACCGGCTCGGTCCCGTGCGGGTGACCGCCGGCGGCCTCGTGCCCCCGCGTCAGGTGCTCCGGGCGACGTGGCTCTCCTTTGGCGTGGCGGTGCTGGCGGGGATCTACCTCGTGGCGGTCGCGGGCTGGGAGCTCCTGCTCGTCGGCGCCGCCTCGATCCTGGCCGGGGTGCTCTACACCGGGGGTCCACGCCCCTACGGCTACGAGGGTCTCGGGGAGCCCTTCGTGTTCCTGTTCTTCGGGCTCGTCGCCGTGGCCGGCTCCTACTTCGTGCAGGCCAAGCACCTGCCGTGGCCGGCCTTCGCGCTCGCGGTCCCCGTCGGGCTGATCGCGGCGGGGATCCTCGTGGTCAACAACGTGCGCGATCTCGAGACCGACCGGCGGGCGGGCAAGCGCACGCTCGCGGTGCGCCTCGGCCGGGAGCGCATGCGGGCCGTCTTCGCCGGGATGATCTACGGCGCCTTTCTGCTCGCGCCGCTCGCGTGGGTCTTCGGATCGCTGAGCGCCTGGCTGCTGCTGCCCTGGCTCGCCCTGCCGCTCGCCGCCCCCGTGGTGCGAGCGGTGCGCAACCGGGTCGACGGCCCGGCGCTGAACGAAGCGCTGGCGAGGACGGGACGACTACAGCTCGTCTTCTGCGCGCTGCTCGCGATCGGTGTCCTCTTGAGCTGATGAAGCTCTCGCTCGAGCGAGTCGTGCTGGGCCTTCGCGCTCCGCTCGTGACCGCCTACGGGACGCTGCGCGAGCGCGAGCTGCTGCTCGTGCGCCTGCGCACCGACGACGGCCTCGAGGGGGTCGGAGAGGCGGCGCCGCTCGAGCCCTACGACGGCGTGGTGCTGGCCGACTGCGCGGCGGCGCTCGAGCGCTGCCGCCCGCTCCTCGAGGGACGCGACGGGGTGCGCGGGAGCGGCGCGGCGCTGCTCGACGCGTGCCGTGAGCGTGCCCGCCTCCCCCAGGCGCTCAGCGCGATCGACCTCGCGCTGTGGGATCTCGCCGGGCAGCGGGAGGGCCGGCCGGTGTGCGAGCTGCTCATCACGGACCCCGCGTGGGCGGTGACGGTCAACGCGACGATCGGGGCCGAGGACCGAGCGGGAGCGAGCGCCGCGGCCGAGCGGGCGGCGGCCGGCGGCTTTGGCTGCGTCAAGGTCAAGGTGGGGATCGGGGACGACGCCGGACGGGTGGCCGCGGTGCGGGCGGGCGGCGGAGCCCAGATGACGATCCGGCTCGACGCCAACGGCGCGTGGTCGGTGGAGGAGGCCGAGGCCGCGCTGCGCCACCTCTCCCCCTCCGGCCTCGAGCTCGTGGAGGAGCCGGTGCACGGCGTGGAGGCTCTGCGGGCGCTGCGCGAGCGCGTGCCGGTCAGGGTGGCCATGGACGAGACCGCGGCCGAGCCCGGCGCCCTCGCCTCGGGAGCCGCCGACGCGGTCTGCCTGAAGCTCGCTCGCTGTGGTGGGATCGCGGGCACGCTCGCCGCCGCGGCGCTCGTGCGCACCACCGGGGCCGAGCCCTATCTCGCCTCCTCCTTCGACGGTCCGGTGGGGATCGCCGCGGCGCTGCACGTCGCGGCCGCGCTCAAGCCCGAGCCGCCCTGCGGCCTGGCGACCCTCGGGCACTTCGAGGGGATGCCCAAGGGCTTGGACGCCGTCGACGGCGCCATTGCCGTGCCGCAGGAGCCCGGCTTGGGCAGCGGGTTGGGGGAGTGACGATCCCCGTCGAGTCCACGCAGCCGATGAGCGTCAGATCTGGAGGTGACGGGCGGTCATTCCTGCCTGAGGACGTCTGCCTCCCGGCTCCCGCCGTCTACAGCCGGCGTGGCACCTCCGCCGGAGGCTCGAGGTGGCTCCGGCTGAGGGTCAGCGCGGCGGCGAGCCGAGCGATGAGCAGCTCGGGCTCCTCGGTGAGCGAACGCCACGTGACGCGCAACGTCCGGTAGCCGAGCGCCGCATGCTTCGCATCGCGGACACGGTCGCGCTCGAAGGCGCGCCGGGTGCGGTGAAAGGTCCACGAGTCGAACTCGAGGATGAGCTTCTGCGGCGCGAATAGGACGTCGACCTCGTTGCCCGCGACCGGGGCGTTGAAGCGAGTTGGCTGGAGTCCGGCTCGCTCGAGCAACGCCCTGAGGCGGCGTTCGGCTTCCCTCTTGGTGACGCCCTTCTGCTCGAGTTCCGGAGGGATGAGCCGGAGGACCTGGGCCTCGTTGTGGAGGCCCTCGTAGGTGCCGCGATCCAGGAAGGGGCGGCAATCTTGAAGGGTCCGGGCAGGGCTGGTGACCCTTAGGCCCTCAATGATTCGGACCTCGTTCCGTGTCACCGTGCCGGCGTGCGGCAGCAAACCGGGTTGGGGACGGCAGCGGCGCCCGGGGACGGTGATGTGCACTCGACTCGATCCGGGAAGAGAAAGCCCGTGCCGACGCGCCGCGGTGTGGTGGCTGAGGACCGCGGTTGGGCCGCAGGCGAGCATGGCCGCAAGCTCGAGGCCGAGCGGCGGCGGGACGGCGTGGCCGAGGAGGTAGACCCCACGGAAGAGGCGATGCAGGCGACCTGACCGGCTCCATCGAGTGATCGTTGCGCTCGAGAGCCCGGCCTCGACGAGCTGGGCGGCGGTCAGGAGCCCGCGCTGAGTGCCGGCGAGTTTGGCGAGGCGAAGGTTTCTGTCCATGAGGGCAGCGGAGGAGGACCCGTGGACAGAAACCTCGGCGATGTTCTACGGGACAAACCCATGCCCCAGCCTTAGGATGCGGCGATGCGGCAAGACGGTCTCGATAAACAGCTCTTCTACCTGCTCGACGTCGAACTAGAGGCTGGGGCCGAAGCCTTGCCCGACGAAGCCGCGAGAATGAGCCGGGAAGAGCTGGAGAGATTGCTGCCCCTTGCGATTGTCGCTCTGGCCGAGGCGAACGAGCGAGCGGAGAAGGAGATCGCACGCTTTATGAGGCGCGCCGCGAAGCGCGGCCTAACGCCTCCCGACTAGTCGGCTCGGTCGGACTCCGGTTCGGTTGGCGCTTGCTCAGGACCGTCTTGCACCGGGGGCGCTTCAGGGTCGACCTTGAGCAGCGCCTTCAGCGCCGCGACGGGATGCAACGGGCCTAGTGAGACGCGTTCGTCGTCTCTGTCTCTACAGCCGGCGCGCCACCTCGGTCGGCGCATCGAGTTGGACGGCGTGGCCCGCGCCGCGAATCGCCACGTGCTCGCCGCGGGGCGCTCCGGCGGCGATCCGCTCGGCCAGCGCGCGGAACTTCGCGTCGCGCTCGCCGGCGAGGGCGAGCACGGGCATCGGGAGCTCGCCCAGGCGGTCCCAGAGCGGCGTCATCGCCCCCGTGCCGATGCCCCTCAGTGCGGCCGCGAGCCCGGCGGCGCTCTGGCGCAGCCGGTCGGCGTGGGCCCCGGCGGCCACGGCGGCCGGCTGGTCGGCAAAGAGCGGCTGCCGCGCCCAGCGGCGGGCGAAGGCCTCGACGCCGTCGCGCTCGATCTCCGCCGCCAGCCGCTCGTCGGCCGCGCGACGCTCGGCGCGGTCCTGCTCGTCCTCGATCCCCGCGGTGGCGCCCACGAGCACGAGCCGCGCCACCCGGTCGGGGTGCGCCA
>JAABUM010002954.1_pt1 | contig 21785 bp, 22 predicted proteins | sample 5559161 | NCBI WGS metagenome assembly JAABUM01 (sample SAMN10711868, study PRJNA513369) | rock metagenome | isolation source: Antarctica rocks | place: Antarctica: Victoria Land, Siegfried Peak nord
GCAGCGGCTTTCGGTATGCGTACTCGGTCTATCAGCTTGAGTACAGCCGCAATCTGCTGTTTCGGGTGGGTGGGCAGATGGAGCAGGTCTTTCAGGCGATGATCGATCGGACGCGCGCACACCTCGACCGGAGCCGCGCTGACGGATAAGGTTATGGCCGCGTTGCGCGCTCCCCTGGCCGGCTATCGTGTGCAGGCCGTCAAGAAAAGTGGGCTGGACCAGGCCAATCAGACCGGGAGCGCCTTCCTGTCCATCTTCCTCATCTTTGGCCTCTTCTCCATCGCCGTGGGCCTGTTGCTGATCTTCCTGATCTTCGTGATGTTGGCGGCCGAGCGGCGCGCCGAGATGGGCATGGCGCGCGCCATCGGCGTCAAGCGCCGCCACCTCATCGCGCAGTTTATCTTCGAGGGCTACGCCTACGACCTCGGCGCCGCCGTGGTGGGCATCGCACTGGGCGTCGGCGTCGGCCTGGGCATGGTCTCGATCATCGCCGCCCTGGTCGGGTCCACCGGTTTCGCGCTGCAGCCGCATGTCGCCCCGCGCAGCGTCGTCGTGGCGTTTTGCCTCGGCGCGATCGTCACCTTCGTGACGGTCGCCGTCTCGGCCTGGCGCGTGAGCAGGCTCAATATCGTCGCCGCTATCCGCGAACTGCCCGATAATCGACGCGCGGACGGCAGTGTCCGCGCCGCTTTCGGACGCCCCTGGGTGGACCTGCGACGGGCCGGGCGGCGGCTGCGCGGCGGCCATCCGCTCGGCGCGCTCGCGGCGGCCCTGGCCGCGCCGTGGCATCTCGTCGGCGCCTTCCGCGTCTTTATCGTCCGCGGCCCCCTGCTGCTGGTCGCCGGCTATCTGCTCCTGGAGACCGGCGTCGCGGGCAAACAACTATCCCTCTTCAATCTGGGCCTCTCGCTGCTGGCGATCGGCGCGGCGCTCCTGGTCCGCTGGCTGCTCGCCGGCCTGCGCGTCCCCGCGCGCGTCCGCGACCGTCTCGGCTACTCGCTGGCCGGCCTGGCCCTGGTCGTCATCTGGCTGCTGCCCTCCGACGCCCTGCGCTCCGACTTGCACGCCGGCATGGAGATGTTCTTCCTTGCGGGCATCATGCTGGTGCTCGGCGGCGTCTGGACGGTGATGTACAACAGCGACCTCCTGCTCGGCGCCCTGGTGGCGACCCTGGGGCGCAGCGGCGCGCTGGCGCCCGTGCTCAAGACGGCGGTGATGTACCCGCTGCAGAATCGCGTCCGCACCGGCCTCACGCTGTCCATGTTCAGCCTGGTCATTTTCACGTTGATGGTCATGTCGGTGCTGACGGGCAGCTTCATCGGCCAGGGCTTCAACCTCGACCGCGACACGGGGGGCTACCAGGTCTACGGCGCCGTGAGCCCGCTCAACCCCATCCGTGACGCGGGCGCGCGGATCGCCGCCACGCCGAGCCTGCGCGGGCGCGTCAGCGCGGAGGGCGGCGTGGCCGCGCTCCCGGCGGCGCTCCGCCAGCCCGGCCAACAGAGCCAGACCTGGCGGACCGCGCCGGTCGACGTCGCCGATGACGCCTACCTGGCGAGCACGCGCTACCCGCTGCACCGGCGCGCGTCCGGTTATGCGTCGGACGCGGCGGTGTGGACGGCCGTGCGCACGCATCCCGGTTATGCCGTGGTGGGCGCCGACCTCGTCAACGCGCCGGGCGGTGTCGGCCCATCCAGCGCGTTCCAGATCCGGGGCGTGTCCTACGGCGGCACGAGCTTCGCGCCCGTGACGATCATGATGCGCGACGCGCGCACCGACGCCGTGATTCCGCTCACCGTGATCGGCGTGCTCGACCAGTCCTCGCTCGTCGGCTTCGGCTCCGGCGTCTACATCGGGCAGGCCACACTCGCGGCCGCGCACGACGCGCCGGCGGTCCCCACGACGTACTACTTCTGCGTCGCGCCCAGCCGGGATGCGCATACGACGGCGCTGGCGCTGGGGTCGGCCTTCCTGTCCAACGGCCTCGATGTGACGGAGACGCAGGCCGCGTACGCCCAACAGACAGCGATCAGCGCCGGCATCACCACGCTGCTGCAGGGCTTCATGGCCCTTGGCCTGATCGTCGGCGTCGCGGCGCTGGGCGTGATCGCCACGCGCTCGGTGGTAGAGCGGCGCCAGCAGATCGGCGTGCTGCGCGCCATCGGCTACAAGCGGCGCATGGTGCAGGCCAGCTTCCTGCTGGAGTCGAGCTTCGTCTCCATCGCGGGGGTGGCGCTGGGGGTGGCGCTGGGACTATTGCTGGCGGGGCAGATCGAGGCGTCCGTGACTAAGTCCGATCCGGGCGTACACGCGGTCGTGCCGTGGGCGCGCATCGCCGGTATCGTGGCGCTGGCCTATCTAGCCTCGCTGCTGACCACCTATCTGCCCGCCCGGCAGGCCGCGCGCGTCGCCCCCGCCGAGGCGCTGCGCTACGAGTAGGAGGGACAGGGCTCGTGAGTTATCACGAGCCCTGCGTCAGCGCGCCTATTGATCGTGCCCATGTCGTCCTCAGGTGTGGCCGTAGCCGTACTCGTCGCCGTCGGGGTCGCTGTGCTTGTCGCTGTACTCGTTGCCGGCGTCCTGGGCGTACTTATAGCTAGCCGTGGCTGTCGCCGGAGGCCGCGGCGTGGACGTCGCGGTGGGGATAACTGTAAACGTCGCCGCGGCCATGGCGGTCGGCACGCCGGTCGTTGGCGCCTTGGGGATAGCGGCAATGGGTGTCGGCTCGCTGGTTGGCGTGGTCATGACGGTTGGCGCGCCGGTTGTCGTGGTCGGCACGCTGCTCGGCGCGCCGGGGATAGGGACAACGGGCGTTGGCGTGGCGGACGGAGCGGTCGCTGTGGCGGCGCCAGGCGCGCTTGTGGGCGTGTTCGACGCCACGGGCGCGACGGTCGGCGTGTTGGTAGCGGCTGTGTGCGACACGGGCGCGTCTTTCGTCTTCTGAGGGGGCGCCGTGCTCGTGGCTGGGATAGCCTCGCGTTCGACGGCGCGCGCCTGTAGTTGGCCGTTCCCCGCCGGCGCGCCTGACGCCTCGGCGTCCTGCCCCACACGATACGTTTTTACCGCCGCGCCCAGGTGGACGACGGTGCTCAGGCCGTTCTCGTCGACGAGCGTCACGGTCCCGCCCGCGCGGTTAACGCATGTCACGGCCCCTTCGACATCGATCAGCGCGACGCGGGTCGCGACGACGGACGCGGTCGTCACCACCATCGTCTTGGCGTGGCTCCAGATAATTTGCGTATCGATGGCCTCGCCCAGCGCGAGGGGCCGCGGCCGTTCCAAGGAGGCGGCCGCCGCGATAGACGGGGCGAAGAGCGCGCCACCGGCGCCGGTGGCTGTATACTGGCCGCCGACGATGTGGGCGGTGCGCGCGTCGACGATGACAGCGGCGCCGTTGACGCCGAGCACCTCGGCCTGACCGTGGCCGAGCAGGCGCGCGACAACGCCGCGAACGCGCAAATTCCGGCGTGAGCCCTCTACGCCGATCGTGCGCAGGTTCCTACGCGATCCTTGCGCTCCAATCACCCGCAAGTTCCGGCGCGAGCTCCCGGCCCCGATCGCGCGCAGGTTCCGGCGCGATAGGGAGCGCACGATGAGGCGGCTATGGGCGTGGGCGTCAGCGGAAATTACCAACTCATCGCCCAGAGCCATATGCCGCATCTGGGCGCGCGAGGAGAAGCGCAGCGGGATGAGGGTACCGTCCGCCTCGGCGAGGTCACCTGTCCCTTGCTTGACGTGGAGGGCGACGAGTGTCCCGGACCCATGCCAACGCCTAGAAAATGTCTGGCGTGGATTGATGGTTGGGCTGGTGGTACGCGGCGGAGTTGTCGCTGCCGGACTAAGCCCCCAGGCCGTTAAGGTCACGACCGCGGCGCCGACAAGGGGACGCATCAATATTTTCGTACGGCGCTTCATGTTTTCTCGCTTCTCCGTCGTGGCTGGCGCGGCGCTGTCGAATAGGTGGGGCGGTATAGAGACATGGACTATACTCAGACACAAGCGGCGCCCGCCACATCCCCCATTGGAGCCATACCCGGTCGCGGTAGCCCATTTGTCCGGCGCCCCGTGACGACTGTCCTAGCACGATCAGGTACTGGACGGCTCACCCTTTCCCACCGATGCTAAAGAGACAAGCATTGAAACAGTGTGGACCGCGCCTCTATGTGGGCCGGCGCGGGGAGTGGGGAATGAGTGTGAGGATGACGTGCGGAAGCCACCGCTAGCGCTGCCGGCCTATTTTGGCGTTATCTATCTCTCCTGCCTCGTGCTGGTCGTCGAGCGGGTGCGCTTGCTGCTGAGGGGAACAGCGGCGCACGGTTCGGCGCATAGTCTGGCGGGAATCACGCCCTGGTACGCGGCGGTCGTCGTTTTCGTCGTGCTGGCCTACGCGGGAGAGCGGACGCACGTCTACGTGAGCGGCTCCACCGACATGACCTTGGCCACGCCGGTGGACATCGCGCTCATCCTGCTGTGCCCTCCCCCTTATCCGCTCCTGATCGCTCTGCTGGCGTCGCTCATATCGCAGGTCGCGCACGAGCGCCCGCCGTTGTACAAGCTGCTGTTCAACGTGTGCCACACCACGCTCACGGTCGGGCTCAGCAGCTTGCTACTCGCGCGTGTGGCCGTGCCGACGACGGTGCTCCAACCCCACGCCATTCTCGTCGCGATTCCTGCCCTTGTTCTGCTGCTCGTTACGTACTACACGCTTGACGCCGGCATCATGCTCGTCGCGCTGGCTCTCCTGGAGAAGCGCGCCCCATGGCGGCTGTGGTGGGAGGAAGATCGACGCAATCTATTGCCCGAACTGGCGACCAACGCCGTCGGCATCCTGGCCGCCGTGGCATGGCGCTTCGACCCGTTCCTGCTCGCACTCTTTGTGCTGCCCGTCCTGGCGCTACGGTTGGCGTTCAAGGCCATCACGCAGGCGGAGGAGCGCGCCACGGCGTTGCGGCGGCGCGGCGAGCAACTGGAAGTGGTGTTGGCGGCCGGGCAGAGCCTGCAGTTGCAGCAAAGCCCGGCCAGCCTGTTGCAACCCGTCGCGGAGGCCGCGCGCACGTTGATGGGCGCCGCGACGGTCGCGGCCTACTTGCGCGACCCCGACGTGCCTACTCTGCTGGAGCGCATCCTATTGAACCCGAGTGACGCCGTGGAGATGGGTCCGGCTTACCTCCCCATACCCACGACGGGCCGGGGCATCCAACGCGAGGCGGACCGCCTATTCGTGCCGCTGGAGTCGGGTAGGGCTGATGTGGCTGGCCTGCTCCTGCTAATGGGAGCGCCCGAAGAACGCGGTGACGAGGGCCGCGGAGCCCTGGCCATCCTGGCGACGCAGACGGCCATCGCTCTACAGAACGCCAACCTGCATGAGCACGCTCTCGCCCAGGCTTCCGAGGACGGGCTCACCGGCCTACCCAACCATCGCGCCTTCCAGACACGCCTGGAGGAGGAGGTCGCCCGCGCCCGGCGTGGTGGGCGCCCGCTTGCCTTGATCATGGTCGACATCAACGACTTCCGCGTCGTCAACAACACGTACGGGCACCAGGCCGGCGACACGACGCTCGTGGCTATCGCGACGGCGCTGCGCGCCAGCGTGCGGGACGCCGACGTACCGGCGCGCTACGGCGGCGATGAGTTCGCGGTCATTCTACCCGAAACGACCATGATCGAGGCGTATGATGTGGCTGAAAGAACACGCGCGGCCATCGCGGACCTCGATCTAACCAGGCTAGGCATATCTATGCGTCTGGGCGCTAGCGTGGGCGTCGCGGCCTTACCGTTGCACGCTATGACGCGCGAAGACCTCGTGCACGCGGCCGATCAAGCCGCCTACGCCGCTAAACATGGGGGCAAAGATCGCGTAGGAAGTCCCGAGGAGGCTATCCTATCGCTCGACCGCGATCCCTCCACCCTGGCCGCGCAACTTATGAACGCCAACATGGCTACTGTCGAGGCCCTCGCCGCCGCCGTCGACGCCAAGGACCCCTATACGCGCGGCCACTCGCAGCGCGTCGCGGGCTACGCCGAGGCCATCGCCCGCGCGCTGGGCCTCCCTCCAGGGGATGTCGCGCGGGTACGCCTGTCCGGCCAGCTACACGACGTGGGCAAGATCGGTGTGCCCGACGCCATTCTGACCAAGCCGGGCGCGCTCGACGACGCCGAATTCGCCATCTTGAAACAACACCCCGCCATCGGGGAGCGTATGCTCGCGGCGGCGCCGTTCCTACAGGAGATCTTGCCGGCGGTGCGTCACCATCACGAGCGCTGGGATGGGCGCGGGTACCCTGATGGGCTCAAGGACCGGATGATCCCGCGTGACGCGGCGATCCTGGCGGTGGCCGACTCATTCGACGCCATGACCAGCTCGCGCACCTACCGCCCGGCGCTCGCGCTCCCCGAGGCGCGCCGCCGTCTACGTGAGGGGAGCGGGACGCAGTTCGACGCGACCGTCGTCGCCGCCTTCGAGCGCGCCTACGCCGAGGGCATCCTCACGCCGCTCTCCTCAGGGGGCACGACCCTGCTCAATCGCGACCGCATCGCACGGGCTAGTTGAAGGCGCGCGCCACTTTGTCGTCCCATCGTCCGGACTCGGGATGCGCTTTTACTGCACGGCCCCCGTGAAGTGCAGGCCGTAGTGGAGCAGGCGGCGCGCCGTGGCGGCGGTCGGTTGGGCGATCAAGAAGATGTCGCCCGTGAAGAAGCCGGGCGCGGCCAGTTGGGTCGTGTCGATGACCACATCGACGGTGACCGGCGTATTGGCCGCGATCGTCGTACTCGTGAGCGGGAGCAGCGTAACGCGCACGCCGCGTGAGCGCCGCACGTTGGCGAGCCGGAGCGTGGCGTTGGCGACGTCCGCGCTCGTCGTGAACGTGGCGGTCTCGGTCACGATCGAGCCGCGCGCGACTTGCGGGAACGTTGTGTAGTTCCCGCCCGTCCAACTCACGGTCGTGGCTGGCGCGGCGTCGACGTCGATCGTGAGATGCAGACCATAGTGCAAGCCTTTGACCGGACCACCGGACACGCTGCCTTTCACGTAGAGGGCGGCGGGGTACGCAGCGACACGCGCGTGCGGCGTGGCGGAGATGGTGAAACTGACGGGAACAGGCGTACCCGCCGCGACGCTCGGCAGCGTGGCCGCCGGTGTAAGTATCGTGATGGCGACGCCACGATCTGTGGCAATGTCGCCGAGCGCGCGCGTCACCGCGGCGTTGGTCAGCGCCACGTCGCTGCTGAACGAGGCGGTCTCAGTGACCGTCTGACCACGCTGTACGGTGATGGCGCCCAGGCTGTTGGCCGGCTGCCAGTGTATGACGGGGACTATGGGGCGCGGGTGACCAGCGCGCACGACGCGCACGACGACGTAGAGCGGGCGCCCGTCATAGTCGTAGTCGCGCGCCGCCTCGCGCCGCAGCAGGCGGCCGACCCCGACGTAGCGGCCTACCCGTACCCTGGCGGGGATGACGACGACGAAGGCGAGGTCATGGTAGCCACGCTTGATGGCGCCAAGCGCGCTGACGCTGGGGCGCGCGTAGATCCCGCCTCCGAAGCGGATGGAGAAGGCGGCGCGCGCGATGGCCGTCGGGACGTAGAAGCGCATGGCTATGACGGTCTCGTGGTACGTGTCGGCCGTCACCTGTCGCCTGACGGGATTGGGCAGCCACTGTAGCGTTCTGACCTGAGCGGTCTGCGTCCGCGATGGAGCCGCGGCCTGTGCCGCGACTGGGGCAAGTGTCCCGCCGAGCAGCGCGACCGCTAGCATGAAGAGGGGAATACGCCGTAAAAGTCCGTCCATCTGTCCTCCTTAACAAAGTGCGGCGCGTCGAGTGATAATGCCTCGGCACCCTACACCCACCAAGCGTACCAGGCGGCTGTTAGCGCCTTGTTGTCGAAATGTAAACGTTGTGTGAAACACGAGCCCTCACCCCCGCCCCATGGCTAACTGGACCCTCGGCTGCGGCCGACGGTCCAGCGCACTCTCCCTCAAGGGGAGAGGGGAGCCGCCCGGCGAGGCGCGTCGGCCTCCCCTCTCCCCTTGAGGGAGAGCCGGGTGGGCTGTCGGAGCGGAGCGGAGAGAGACCAATCCGCATGGGGTGGGGGTGAGGGCCGGGGGACGAGGGGTCGCCTTGAATTAGTGGGCGTGCTACCATAGGGCAGGTTTGGGCGTGACGCGCGATGATGCTACTCTGTTTAGGGGCTACGGGCGTATCACGGATCAAGCCGTTGTCGCCGTCCCCTTTGTGTGGTTCGCCGTGTCCCCGGCGTCCCTGTCTGTCATCATCCATTGCATTGCTAGAAAGGGTCGGCACACGTATGAGGGGGCCGTTCGCGCGAGGGATACTCGCACTCACCACCGCCATTACCGCCATCGCCATGGTCGGTCACGTCCATGCGGCCAGGCCCGCCGGTCCGCCGCGACTGCCGGCCCCACCGCCCTACCCCGCGCTGCGGCAGCTGACGCCGCCCTTGGCGCTCGCGCCCGCGAAGGGTGTCGTCCCCGGTTGGCTGCACACCACAGGTACGACGATCGTGGACGCCTTTGGTCACCCGATACGCCTGGCCGCGGTCAACTGGTACGGGGCCGAGAGCACTGATTTCGTGCCGGGCGGCCTGGCCTACCGGCCCTACATGGATATCCTGCGCACGATCAAGGGCCTCGGCTTTAACGCCATCCGCCTCCCCTTCTCCGACGAGTTGGTGCAACGCAACCCGATCGTGCGCCTGCACCTGGAGGCCAACCCCCAGTTGCGCGGCAAGCATGCCCTGGTCATCCTGGACACGATCCTGAACGGCGCGCGCCAGGTTGGCCTGATGGTCATCCTCGACAACCACCGCTCCGACGCCGGCTGGACGGCGCAGAGCAACGGGCTGTGGTACGTACCTGGCTCGCCTCGCTACACCGCTCAGAACTGGATCAACGATTGGGTCACGATAGCGACGCGCTACCGGAACAACCCCGCGGTGGTCGGGTTCGACCTGCGCAACGAGCCGCACACCGCCTCGGGCGTTGAGGTGTTGGGCCTCGGCTACCTACAGCGCGGCGCGACGTGGGGTCCGTTCCAGGGCGTCGACAACCCTGCAAGCGATTGGCGCACGGCGGCGACGGCGGCAGGCGACGCCATCCAGACCGTCAATCCCCATGTGCTGATCATTGTCGAGGGCACGGAACTTTACCCAACCAAAATCGAGGCCGGGCAGTCCTTTTGTCCCGGCCACGCCGACCCGGCGTCCGGCTACTGCCCCGATATCTATTGGTGGGGTGGGAACCTGGCCGGCGCCAAAAACTACCCGGTCGTGCTGAACGTGGCCCATCATCTCGTCTACTCGCCGCACGAGTACGGTCCTGAAATGCACGGCCAGCGCTGGATCACCCCGACGTTCGGCGAGTATGATTGGCAACAGGAGATGTACCGGCACTGGGGCTACCTGTTGCAGGCGACGGGTCCGAACGCGGCGCCGGTGTGGGTGGGCGAGTTCGGCACGCCGACACGTGACGACAGCGGTGTCTTCGACCTGCGCGGCAACTCGCAGGGTCGCTGGTTCACCTCGCTCGTGCACTACCTCAAGCGCTACCCCAATGTGGGCTGGGGCTACTGGGCCATCAATGGAACAAGTTCGGGGGGCACGGATCGCTCCTACGGCCAGCGTGATATCTTCGGCATGTTGAGCAGCGACTGGTCGCACCTCTCGCGCCCTATCCTGCTACGGGCGCTACAGGGTATCCTACCAACATAGGCTATCAGCCGTCAGCTATCAGCTTCATCGATTGAATAATGAGTATAGGTGTGACACAGGCAGGATCGTACAACGCTGTCCCGCTGACCGCGTCCGATGAACGGAGGACACTATACCTATGGCAGCACAACGCGCACATCCGCCCGACCCTATAGCGCCGTGGGCCGAGATCGTGCCCGCTATGCCGCCCATGACGACGGACGAATTGCACGCCATCCCGGACGATGGATGGGCCTATGAGTTGGTCGAGGGGGTTCTTGTTCGTATGCCGTTGAGCAGTTTTGGCGCGTCTAATGTTGGCTATCGTTTGGGCGGCAGGCTGAGCGTTTACGTGGAAGATAACGGCTTGGGCGTTGTGACCGGCGAGCAGGGCGGCTATCGTCTTGACCCAGCCCATCCGCTCACGACAGAGCTTGCTCCCGATGTCGCCTTTGTGTGCGCCGACCGTCTGCCGTCCCCGACCTCGCCCGACTATTACAAGAAAGCGCCGCAGTTGTCCCCCGATCTTGCCGTCGAAGTGGCCTCTGAGAACCAGTACGCGCCCGGCATGGGCGCGAAGGCTAAAACCTACCTTCGGTTTGGGACGCGCCTGGTGTGGGTTATCTGGCCGCGCTACAAGCGCGTGGACGTGTGGCGTCCCGGCGACGAGGCGCCAACACCGCTGGGCGTCGACGACACGCTCGACGGCGAGGACGTGGTACCGGGCTTCACCTACCCTATTGGCCGCCTCTTTCCATAACTATGCGCCCCCTGGACAGGACGCCTCGACGCTGGTAGATGTATCCTGTTTGTATGCTCTGATGGCTTGCAGCGACGTAGGAGGCGAAAAATGGCACTGGAACCGCACGAAGAGAGCAGAGCGCTCAAGGTGGTGGATGAGGACGTCAACTTGCCGATGCCGACGAATACAGATGTGGTATCCGCGGGAGCGGTGGCCGCTGGCGTGATCGTGGCGGCCATGGCGGCGGGCGGTATCGCGCTCGGCCGCACGCTCATTCGCTCAATCGCGCAGGCCCGACGTGTGGATGAGCCGCGCCCTGTCGTAGCCGCGCGCGAGGACGACCGCGCGGGACGGGTCATACAGGTGACGCAGGTGACGCGGGTCAGTATGGTCATCGTCGAGGAATGGGTGAGCCGCTAGCCGCTCTAGTCGGCGACTCGTCCGCCGAGCAGCCGGAAGCTGAGGCTGGCGATGAAGCCCTCGATCAGGCCGACGACGGCGGCCGGGATCACCCCGATGACCACGACCGCGACCAGCCATGTCGCGAATTGAAGGCCGCCTGTTCCGTGCGTCAGCAGGGTGATGAGCGCCAGCGCCTCGTAGAGCAATGCGACGACGAGGATGCTCGCGATCGTGCCACGGATGACCGGGCGACGCGACGCGCGCGTACGATAAGCTGTGAGCAGCACGAGTAGCGCTTGCGCGCCGAAAAGGATAAGGATGCCGTTCTCGTCACCTATTGGATTCATACCCTTGAAGTATACCTATGCCTGACTTTGTATATGACCTCCCGCGTCTACTTGCTATTTATCGCACGGAGCAGGCGCTGGCGCGGCACAATGCGCCGGCGCTGCGCTCCCTTGAAACCGCCGGCTTCGGTCCTAGTAGGTACCAGCCGCTGCACAGTAACTCCTCGCGGAAAACACTCGGTGTGCTGGCTGGCTCATTCAACCCACTGACGCGGGGGCACATGGCGCTGGTGGAGGCGGCGCGCCGTGCGGGCGCGGACGCGGTCCTGTTGCTGCTCCCGTTGCGCGCGATCGACAAAGAGGCCGTGACGCGCGCCTCGGCGGTCGACCGCGCGCTGATGTTGACGGAGTGGGCGGCCCACCAGACCAACGTCGGTGTGGCGTTCGTCAACAGGGGGCTCTACGTCGAGCAGGCCGTGCTGCTGACAGCTGCGTTCCCGGACAGCCGTATCATGTTCATCGTCGGGCACGACAAGATCGCGCAGATCTTCGACCCACGCTACTACGAGGATAGGGATGTGGCGCTGCGCGCGCTCTTCGCGCAGGCTTCGTTCCGCGTGGCTCCACGCGCGGGGCAGGACGATGGGGCGCTACGCGCGCTCTTGACACGGGAAGAGAACGCGCCCTTCGCCGCGTCCGTGGCGTCGCTTGCCGTCGACGCCAATGTCGACGCGCTCTCATCCACGGTGGTACGCGAGCGGGCGCGCGTGGGCGCCCCCTGGGAGGCGCTCGTGCCGTCCGAAGCGGCGCATTTTATCCGCGAGGCACAGCCTTATGCGCCGCCCACGCGCTTGCCCACGGGCGAGGAGATCGACCGCTACGGCCTGCGCCAGACGATTTTGCATGGGGCCGCGACGGGCCGCCTGGGCCTTTATCCCGGTAATTTCGAGCAACTTAATCGTACGGCTATCGCTGATACGGAGGATGGTCGGGCAACGCGCCGCTGGATAGCCGAAGATCTGCCGCGTAGGGGGGTGGATAGGATAGATGATACCGTCGATCAACCTATCGAAGCGTTGATCCGTACGCTCTCTGACGTGGATCGCGGAGCGCGGCTACGCGCCGCCCAAGCCCTGGGTTTCCGCTACGCCACGGAAGCTGTTGAGCCACTCATGCGCGCCCTCGGCGATGAGGATCACTACGTTGGTGAGTATGCCAAAGACGCCTTGGTCATGATCGGGGCGCCCGCGGTCTCGCCGCTCATTCAGGCGATCGAGGATAAGGGTGAGCACCCGACGCGACGCTGGCGCGCCGCGCAGGCCTTGGGTTCTAGCGGAGATGCGCGCGCGTTAGAGCCTCTCGTCGCGGTGCTAGAGGATCAGGGCGACGATGCGGCGGTGCGCAAGATCGCCGCGTTCTACCTGGGGCGACTCGGCGACGCGCGCGCCCTACCCGTGTTGGAACGGGTGCGACAGGACAGCGCGCCTGCGTTCAGCGGCCGCACGGTCGCGGAGGCCGCCGCGCACGCCATTCAACTCATCGAGCGCCAACGGAAGACGTAGCAATACGGAGTGTCACGGTCCGAAGACGTCGCCGCCGGATGCGCCATCCACTGTCGTAGGGATATCGAGGCCGAGGTGTCGCGCGAGAGCACGGCGGACGCGCGCGCGGATATCTCGATCCATGACGTATCCGACAGGTTGTTGTCCCGCCCCGACGATCCGAAGCATTGAGATCGTTCTCACCTGATGGCACAGGATAACCCCCGCCTTCGTTTGCCCCGCTTCCCCGACAGGGATTGGAACCTCGTTGGGATAGCGCGTCACGCTTCGGGCAGCCGTCATCGGGCAGACTGTCACAGAGCCAGAACGGTGAAATGAGTCGTACGACACGACGAGCGCGCGGCGCGCGCCGCCTTGTTCATGCCCTATGATAGGTTCGAGGTTAGCGACAACAACCGCCCAGCGTAATGAGCGGAGCGCGCTCACTGGTCCCATGCCGCGAGATCATCGGCGGGTAACTCCGCATCGATGCTGCTGACCTCGGCTTGAAACTCGGGGTCGTGCGCGGCTTGCTCCCACAAGCGCGCGTCGGCGGCGTCACGGATCAGGCGGGCGAACTCCGCGATAGCTTGCTCCACGAGAGCGTCCTGTGTGGGAGCAATGTGATCCTCCTCGACAAGCCTTTTCACCGCCGCGATGGTATCGGTCGACAGGTTGTACGTGCGTTTGGCTTTCATGACCTTATAATAGTACGTGTGAATCGACGTGTCAATGAACATGTCAGAGCGGTCGTCTGAGTAGTGGAGGGTGTTGTGCTGAAAACAACTATGGCCGGGAGGTATCGCGCGCGAGGGGCAGCGTGAAGGCGACGCGGGCGCCGTGGGGGACGGCGGGTTCGGCCCAGATGGCGCCGCCGTGCGCTTCGACGATGCCCTTGCTGATAGCCAGCCCCAGGCCGGCCCCGCCATGCTCGCGGGAGCGCGACTTGTCGCCCCGATAGAAGCGCTCGAAGACGCGCGGCAGGTCCGCGGGCGCGATGCCCTCGCCGCTGTCCGTCACCTCGACGCGCACCGCCCCGTCAGCGCGACACGCCTCCACGCTGACATGGCCGCCCTCAGGGGTGTGGCGCAGGGCATTGTCGACGAGGTTGACCAGCACGCGTCCGATCTGGCGCGCGTCGAGCGGGAGCATCGGTAGGCCGGGCGCGGCGCGCCCATCGAGCGCCACACCGCGCGCCGTGGCCTGCGGCGTCATGCGCTCCAGTGTCTCCGAGAGCAGGTCTTCCAGTGAGGTGGGCGCCGGCGTGAGCGTGAGCGCGCCCGCCTCGATGCGCGAGAGTTCGAAGAGGTCGTCGATCAGCCGGCTGAGTTCCTTGGTCCCCTCGCGCATTATACGCAGGTAGCGCGTCACCGTCTCCTCGTCCGTCACCACACCATCGAGAATGGCCTCGATGGTAGCCCGAATAGCCGCGAGCGGCGTGCGCAGGTCATGCGAGACGGCCGCGATCAACTCGCGGCGGGACTGCTCCATGCGGCGCTCCTGACGCGCCACATCCGCGAGGCGGCCGGCCATGAGGTTGAGGTCGGCCGCGAGGTCGGCCAGTTCGTCGCGCGTGTCGACCATGACGCACGTCTCCAGGTCGCCCTCGGCGATGCGCGCCGCTCCGGCGCGTATCCGCGCGAGTGACGAGCCCATCGAGTTCGCCAGCAGATAGAACAACGCCAGGGAAAGTATCGTCGCGTAGACGAGCAGCACGACGAAGACGCCGTCGTAGGGTTTTTCCACGGCCATGTTCACCGTGGCTCTGAACGCGGCGGCGAGGGCGATAACCTGTCCCACGGCATAGGCGGCGAACAGCTTGAGGCGGATGCGGCGGATGCGCCCTAACAGGTCCAGGCGCAGCGCGACGAAAAGCAGCGGCGCGACGACGAGCGTGACGACGACGAGATCGGTCCACAACTCGTCAAAGGCCTGAGTCTTTTTTGTACTCGCCTCGGCCCATTTACCGAGTTCGGTGGCGACCCAACTCGTCGCCAGCATCACGACAACCACGATCACGGTCGCGCGTAGCGAGCGCAGCCACGCGTTTGTGCGCGTCACGCGCTATACCTCGAAGCGGTAGCCGACGCCCCACACGGTGGTGAGGTAGCGGGGCTTAGCAGGGTCGGGTTCGAGCTTCTCACGCAGGCGGCGTACATGCACGGTAACGGTGCTGTCGTCGCCGTAGAAATCGTAGCCCCACACGTCGCGCAATAGGCTCTCGCGCGTGTAGACGCGGCCGGGGTGCGCGGCCATGTGCGCCAACAGGTCGAACTCCTTGGCGGTCAGGTCAAGCGACACGTCGCCGCGCAGAACCCGGCGCGTCGCCAGGTCAATGCGCAGGTCGCCGGCCGTGATTGTCTCAGCTGGAGTTGGGTCGGCCGTCGCCGTGGTGCGGCGCAGCACGGCCTTGACCCGCGCCACAAGTTCGCCGGGACTGAACGGTTTGGTGACATAGTCGTCGGCGCCGAGTCCGAGCCCCAGGATCTTGTCGGTCTCCTCGCCGCGCGCCGTGAGCATGATCACCGAGGTCCCCCCGTGCGTAGCGCGCAGTTCGCGGCAGATCTCGAGGCCATCGCGGTTAGGCAGCATGACGTCCAGGACCACCAGGTCGGGATGGAAGCTGTCGACCGCAGCCATAGCCCGCGCACCATCGGCCACATGCCGCACGCTGTAGCCCTCGCGCTGCATGTAGCGGCCCACGACCTCGGCCATCGTGGCCTCATCCTCGACGATTAAGATCTTCATAAGCTATCAGCCATCAGCGATCAGCCGTCAGCTTAGTATCGGCGTCATCCTGCTCAGGCTGCCCCGATCTCCCCTTGTCACCCTCAGGATAGCTGACCGCTGATTGCTGACGGCTGACAGCTTCTTCGTCGGCCACCCACTTGGGGTGATGCAGCCGCGCCCACGCGCGGCTGACGCGGCCGCCAAAGATGCCCGAGAGGCCGGGGCGCGTGGTGGGGTGCAGCGCGGCGAGGTAGATGTGCCCGGCGACGAGCGCAGTCGTGACCAGGGCCAGGATGTCGTGTAGGTTGACCGAGCCCTGCACCGCGAATCCGGCCCAGGCCGGCAGGTGGCTGGACTGCCACAGGATCAGCCCCGTGACACCAAAGCCGATGGCGGCGGCGGCGAGCAGAATCGTGTTGACCTTCTGGCCGGCGTTGAAACGTCCCGCCGGCGACCGGTCGTGGTCCTCGGACAGGATAGCGCCGGGCTCGGCCAGGAAGCGCACATCGTCGTCGTCCCACACGTCGAGCGCATGCAGGTCACGGCGCAGCGAACCACGGTCCCCCAGCAGCCAGAACAGCAGCGGGCCGCCGATGTAGAAAGCCCCGCTCAGAACATGCAGGTTGAGGATCGTCAGGTGCGCGAGGTACACCTTGGCGGCCAGGTCGCCGAGCGCGGGGAAATACAGGAACAGACCGGTGATCAGCAGGGCAAAGAAGCTGGCCGAGTGTGTCCAGTGCAGGCCGCGCTCGGTGCGGTTGAAACGCTCTATCGTCGGGGCTACGCTACTCATTACTCGGTCCCCAGATAGGCGTCGACGGTGTAGCCATTCTGCTCCCAGTAACCCAGCACCTGGTGGTCGCTGAACTCGACGCGGTTGACCCACTTAGCGTACTTATAGCCGTACATTTCAGGCACAACGAGGCGTAGTGGCGCACCCTGCACGGGCGCCAGCGCGCGATTATTGAGACTGTAGCCGAGCATCACGTCGGGTTTGAAGGCCTGTTCGGGTATGCGCAGACTCTCTGAGTAGACGCCGTCGGAACAGTAGAAGTTGATAAACTTGGCGCTCGCGCTAGCGCCAGCGATACGCGCCAGCGTTTGCAGCGAGACGCCTTCCCAACGGACGTGCGGCACCTTCCAGCCCGTCACACACTGGTAGTCGCGTACCTTCGCCACGCTGGGCAGGTTGAGCAGTTCATGGTACGACAGCGAGAGTCGGTGTGTGACGAGGCCATCGACCGTGAGACGCCACGTCTTGGGATGGAAGACCGGATCGGGCGCGACCCGATAGATCGTGAAGCCCGGCGCGGCTCCCGAGGGCTCCGTGAGCGTCTTCACGCCCCGGACCGCCCCGCTGAACATGTCACCCGACGCCACGCCCAGGACGCCGATACCCAGCGCGCCCAGGAAAACTTTGCGCCCGATACGGCGTTCGCTACCAGGGTAACCCGCTCCCGCCGCCCCTGCCCTACCGGGGACTACGCCGCCATTGTGCTCTCGTGTGTCCATGCCGCCGCCTAATCCTCTCGACACGATCCTCCCGGAGGCCACCGTGTCGCTATATATCACTCTCTATTATAGTATGACTGAAATGCGCAGTATAACCAGCGACGCGTACGCCGTAGTCTCTCTATTACTTAATAGTATGACTGACGCCGCTTACGTTGTGATTGCGTGATTCTTACAAAACTCTTACAGAATTCCCCATTATAGCGATGGGGCGCCTTTAAGCAACCAGGAAGGAGGCTGATTTTGGCAACCGACGAACACGCGTCCGATAAAACAGTGGATCGAGAAACCGGGACGACGGCGCCCGACGACTGGGCGCCGCGCGAACGCATCAGCTGGTTCCCCATTCCCGACGAGGCCGACCTCGACCCACGCGTGGCCGATCTCGTAGCGCGGCAGCGCGCCAAGCTCGGCGCGCTCAACAACGTGGTGCGCGTCCACGCTTGGCGCCCCGAGCTGATGCTGCGCTGGCTCGACTTCTATGAGTACATCAGCAAAGGACCGTCGGGCCTGAGCCGGGCCGAGCGCGAGATGATCGGCGTAGTCGTCTCGGCCGACAATCGCTGCGTCTTCTGACTCACCAACCACGGCGCCGAGTTGCGGCGCCTACTGGGGGACCCGGTGCTGGCCGAGCGCATCGTGCAGGACTACCGGCGCGCCGGGCTCGACCGGCGTACCCGCGCCATGCTCGACTACGCTATCAAGGTCACGCGCACGCCGGTCGAGACGAGCGAGGACGACATCGCGGCGCTGCGTGTACACGGCTTCAGCGACGAGGACATCTACGACATCATCAACACGGCCGCTATCTACAACTTCAACAACCGCGTCGCCGCAGCCGCCGGGCACCTGCCCGACCGCGCCAACCACGGTGTGTTTCGTTAGCGCGTCGCCCCGTCGTATCTACTGGGAGAGGCGCCCTGAGACGTCCGCGCGCTCGAATTATCCGGCGGCCCGCGGAGGGGGGCGCTGCGTAGGGGCGTATGATTACACAATCTTGTCCGATTAAAATGCGATGTGCGGATAGGGGTTGTAGGGGCGTATAGCGATACGCCCCTACGATAATGCATGAGCCCTAGGAAAGGAGCGTCCGAGGCATGGACACTATCACGATCAGCCGCATCGCGCGTGATGGTCAGGTTTTCCTGATCGAGCCGCCGTTCGTCCTGTCGGCCCGTCCGATAATCGTTAATGGTGAGCAGTACTGGGAAACGATGTCGCAAGGGGAACCGCCCCTCCCTCTTGATGACGGACGGAGTCGGTTACCCGCGGGGACGCGATACGGATGGATAGCGTCGAACGAATTCACGATCAATGCCATAGCCTCTACTCCTGAAGATCTCGAATCAAACGCCATCGGCCAGTTGTGGTTTTGGTGGGACAACTTCGTGCTGGAGGACCCGGCGACGCTCTCACCCTGGCAGAAAGCGATCGCCGACCGCCTGCGCGAACGCATGATAATACAATGAGCAGTAATACAATGAGCAGTGCGCCGCGCATACGCCGTGCAACGAGCGAGGATTGGGACGCCGTGTGGCCCCTGTTGCATGGCATGGGCAAGGTTGCCGGGCCGGAAGACGCGGCGCGACAGCGATTCGGGCGTATCTTACGAAGCCATGACCACTACCTTGTGGTAGCCGTGTATGACAACGTGGTGGTTGGCTATGGATGGGCGCAGGACTACGGCGCCCACCTGCGAACCGGCGACCGGACGGCGCGGCTGCACGACCTGTTCGTGCGGCCGGAGCGTCGTGGGTGCGGCATTGGCGCGGCCATCTTTCGTGCTGTACGAGAGTGGGCGCGTCAAGAAGGCGTCCGGTACCTGGAGTGGCAAGCAAGTCTCTCCGCGGTCCCCTTCTACGAGCGCCTGGGCTACACCGGCGACCCGTGCCCCCAGCCCGAGTACCCTTATTTCGAGATCGACTTCGCGATCGAATCTCCGTCGGGAATCTCTGTCTTGCGGGACACGACGAGTGACACCTCAACACCGGCCGCGTCGAGTAAGCGCGCGGCCCGATCCCAGGCCATGCCCCGATAATCAGTTGCCTCATAGCGCGAGATAGTACTTGATTCGAGGCCGGCGCTCTCTGCTAACTCCTGCTGCGTCAACTCCTGCCCGACACGTACAGCCATCAGCAAGTACCCGAGCCGCTCCAACGGCAACGCGTCAAAGTCGAGATCCCGCGCGCGCTCATAATCATCAACCTCGGTCTGGACCTGTGCAAGCACGGTACGTGGCGACTCCAGCATCATCTCCGTCATCTCCTCGTCGTAGCCTTGCTTCCCGCAAAATGCGAGAGTCTCGACGATAGCCTGTTGAGCTTCCGCGATACGCTGCACGCCGATCTGGTATTCCTTCTTAATACGAATCACATTCCCATCTTCTTTACTTCGTGTCTACCACCATAATATACTTTTTTGGCAAATATGCCAAGTCTACCGGGTTCCGCTAACACATCATCCTGTCATACCTGTTATAAGTGGGTTATGGAAAAACTGCTACCGCGAAAGCTCCAATCGGGCGACACGATACGTGTCATCGCCCCAGCGCGATCTTTAGTCCTCATCGACCGCGCGACCAGGGACATCGCCGATAGGCGCTTCCGCGAGATGGGGCTGCGCGTGACCTTCGGCAGGCACGTCGAGGAGAGCGACGAGTTCGCCTCATCGTCGATCCATGCTCGCGTCGAAGACCTACACGAGGCGTTCGCCGACCCACAGGTCGCGGCCATCCTCACCGTGATCGGCGGGTACAACAGCAATCAGCTATTGCGACACATCGACTGGGATCTGATCCGCGGGCGCCCCAAGATCCTGTGCGGCTTCTCGGACATTACCGCGCTCGGCGCCGCTATCTGGGCCAAGACGGGAATGATGACCTACTCCGGTCCGCACTATTCCACCTTCGGACAGAAGCTGCACACCGAGTACACGGTCGACTACTTCGCGCGCTGCCTGATGTCCGACGCCCCGTTCGACGTCCAGCCGAACGCACAGTGGAGTGACGACGCGTGGTACAGGGACCAGGATAACCGTGTCCTCGTCCCGAACAGTGGCTACCTCGTCATCAACGAAGGCGCGGCGGACGGGGTAATCGTAGGCGGCAACCTCTGCACGCTCAACCTGCTACAAGGGACAGAGTTCATGCCAGGCCTGGCGGATACCATCCTCTTTATCGAGGACGACTCGGAGTCCCTGCCGCACACCTTCGACCGCGACATCCAATCGCTGATCCACCAGCCCGGCTTCGAGCGGGTTCGCGGTCTGGCGATTGGGCGCTTCCAAAAAGCCAGCCAGATGACGCCCGATCTGCTGCGCGCGATTATCGGGACGAAACGGGAACTACGGAGTCTGCCGATCATCGCCGACGTCGACTTTGGGCACACCGACCCCAAGATCACGTTCCCCATCGGCGGCACGGCGCGCCTCATAGCCGAACGGGTGCGGCCTACCATCGAGATCCTTACCCATTGAGGCCGATGAGGGTACGCGCCAATTTTTCGCGTGGCGCTCCCAGCAGACGTGAAAAGTGGCGCGCCCCGTCGATGGGACCTGGAGGGGATGGGAACCCATCCCCTCCGGCCAGTCGCGCGGCCACTACCTGACCCTATCGGCGATGGCGAGGGCCTCCTCGTACGCGTTGTACGAGGGCTGGCTGGGTTGGTCTACCAGCAACTGCCCGGCCGCGATAAGCAGCCGGCCTACGCGGCGGCGCAGGGTTCGCGGCTGGCGGGGGACTAAACGCGCCAGACGGTCTTGCTCCGCCAGGCGTAACAACTCGCCGATACGCAGCTTATGCGTTGCGAGTACATCGAAATTGGTCATTGCCTGTTACCTCTCTGTCACGCGGCCTATACGGCCCGTTGTGTCTATAAATGGACCTTAACCGTCGCTTCGGCGACGGGAAGGGTGAGAGAGCGTGGCAGGGACGCCATGGCCCGGCCAACGCTCCGCCGTGAAACGCGCGACGTTCGTTCGTGACGCGCCTAGCGGTGTTGCGGCTGCCAGCGGTAGTGTGTTCGCTGACGCCCGATGGAAATGCTCGAACCATGGATCCTCCTCCTAGCAATGACTATGTTCTGAAGACACAAAAAAACCGTGAGCCGGACTTGTCGTCCTGCCCACGGTCATCGCGATGGCGATGCGGTCTTCGGTCAACTCGACGGCTGACCCCAACCTGGCGTGGGCAGATGGCGGGCGCGCGGACCCGCAACGTAGAACGGCGCGGTGAGCCGTCCTTTGGCCGTGATCTTCGCGTGCTGCATCATGCCTCTACCTCCACTGTTGATGGCGCGTTAGTGTCATATCCCGCGCACTGACAATCGTATAACAGGGCCCCAGCTTTTGTCAAGCCCTCGTTGGCGAATTTTATTCGGCGCATGTCAGGGCAATCGCATTTAAATTCGCTTTAGCGCCACAAATTTTCGCACTAAATAGGAATGGTGCGGCTCATCCGGCCGAACATCTTGCAATTGACCCATACGAACCCGCAACCGTAATTCTACGTGCAACGGGAACGCAATGGATAAATCGTTTCTGCCGCACGAATCCATCGGCTTGGCCCTCTGTGTGCCATAATTATGCTATAATTTAAATGCGATTGCCCTGGGCGCATGTCGGGGTGCGCGCCACTTTTTCGCGGACAGAAAAAGGGGTAGACTAGCAGGCAACAGGAGGCGCGGAAACAGGGAGGAGGGGCATGGGCATGGAGCGAGGGGCGGAGCAGTGGCCGGTGGCAGCGGCAGATGTGTTCACGGGGCTGGCGGACTGGCGGGCGGCGCATCCGCGGGCGACGTTACAAGAGATCGAACGGACGCTGGACGAGCGCCTGGCCCTGCTGCGGGCGCGCATGCTGGAGGACTT
>JAABUM010002955.1_pt1 | contig 21778 bp, 24 predicted proteins | sample 5559161 | NCBI WGS metagenome assembly JAABUM01 (sample SAMN10711868, study PRJNA513369) | rock metagenome | isolation source: Antarctica rocks | place: Antarctica: Victoria Land, Siegfried Peak nord
AACGTCTTCTTTCAACAGGCACAGATATGGCTTCACGAAGTCCCACTCCTCATCGCTCACATCAGACGGATACGACTTGCGGTTCACACCTCTTGGTCTACTCAAACAAGTCACTAACACCCTCTAGTCTGACCTACTTTGAATACACACTCTGATACCATAAGAGTTCTTCCGGGTGATGCTATGCCCGCGCAAAATCAAGGTGTTTCCAGCCGCCCTGCTGCCTCACGTTTCGATGACGTTTTAGGCTTGCGAGGTTGGGGGTTGTGTTCGTCGGACACGATGTGGGTCGCGCCAGCCAGCCGATTGGAAAGAAAAGCCACCCCAGTCCCAAGCCGGTATTTGGTGTGGCGCAGCGTCCATTGTTTGGCCAGAACGACCTGTTCGCGTGCGCCTTCATTGACTGGTCTACTTTGCGCCAGGGAGACCCGCACCTTGTCCAGGCGCTGCGCCAAGACCTGTGGCAAGTGTCGAGGGTATTGAGATCCATTTGGGTGAGGTCGACGGGATAAGGTTGGGAACCGCACCTCGCCCAACCTTATGCGCCGCCTGTCGCTGTCGCAGGCTGTGATCGCTGAACCTGACACCATCGGCCAGACCGCTGGCTGTTTGAAGTTCGGAGGGGAGAACCCTTCAATTTTCCACAGAACGACGATTATCGTTTCTACTGTTTGCTGTGTGAAGAGGTGTTGCTTATGCTTTGGCTCAGCGGCATTTCAGGGATCATGGCTGGGCAATTACAAACTCTAATTGTCCCTTTAGGTTTTGTAAACGCGCTTTTTAGCCCACTTTCTCAAAATTCCTCCGCCCAAATTAATAGAAAAGTCGGCAGGGAACTTCCCTGCCGACTTTTTCTAAGCGATCTTGAATTGTTCAAGATAACGACGCACATCCATAGCCATGACGCCAACAACTTGAACAGCTTTTTTTAGCACTTCTGGCGTCACACCTAATTCTTTGCTCCATTCTCTGAGTTCCCAAGGCTCATTTACATTGATACGTGCGCGATCTCTTGGCCCCCGGTTGGTCAAATCATCTGCCATTTACTTGTCACCCCCTCCAATGGGTTTTATCAAATCAATGAAAACAAAAAAGTGTTAATTTTTTACTCCACCAGATGAACGCGAAGCGAAGGAAAAGGGCAAAAACCCCGCCCTGGTTTTAGTATTCGTCCGGCAGGAGGACGGTGGTGACGCTGCGATCCCACTTGGTGATGATCCAGAATTTGACGCCAAAGCGATCTTGGTAGACGGAGAAGAGCCGCTGGTCGTTGTCGAGAGCGAAGTCGTTGTCCTCCCAATCTTTGGGGCAGCAGTCGCCCCAGTCACAAGTAGCATGGCGTCCCAAAGCCTGGGCACGATTTTCGGGCTGGACTTTCCCAAATGAGAATTATCGTTCTTTTTGTTTCTGCGTTTGCACTTTGTGTCGGGGTGGCTGCTCCCTCCTCGGCGCAAGAGTCACCTTCTCCTGCCCGCCTTCCTCCAAATCCTCGTCTGGCGCAACCAGTTCCAAACTCCTTGCTGTGGGAAGAACGTGGCGCCTTTTGGTTGGTAGAAGCGCAATGCCCAGGTGTTCAGACGACAACTGTTGAAGGTGTCCCGCTCCTAACTTATCTGTAACGCCGCGTTGACTTGAGTTGCAAAAGCGTCGGAAGAATGGCTTTGCGACACGTCGAGTTGCAAAGCGACCGCCTTACGGCACGGCCCATCGCTTCCATTTGTGCGACAACGGCCTTCGTTTCATCTTCTTTCGAGTGGTAAGTCAAGATGACATCGCGCTCTTTTGCTGCCAGTTGCAGCGCCTTTTTGCTTGATGAAATCACCCCGTCCGACAGGGCGGCGCCACCGCGCAGGCTTTTCCTGTCTTCCGAATCGCCGCGATGCACCTCGGCACCCGCTGCGAGCAGCGAGTTACCGCCCTCATCCGGGCGGGCCAGACCCGGCACCTGATGCCCCGCGCCGAGGAGGTCGGCGCCCATAGCTGAACCTAAAGAAAACACGCATAAATTTGGTTTCTTGGTGGCTGTTATGTGACTGAGAAAACGACTCCATTCAAAGATTCATGCCGCCCGACACTTTGATGTGCTAAGCGTTTACCCGGCGAAGATTTTCTGAAGCGCATGGACATCGGCGGGCGTGTCAAGGTCGAATTGGCCGTCCATCCATTCGATGCAAGTGGTAGTTTGCGCGTGAAAATCGAGCAGTTTTCGCGCGCCGGTGTCGCCGCGCAGCGCGAAAAGTTCGGGCCAGAGGGCGCGGCTGACGATCAACGGCGCGCCCAAAACTTCGCAGTAACGCGACGCTGTGATGTCCCAGTCTCCGCTTCGATACACCCCGATGAGCGCGTTCAAATGAGAAACCGACAACAGCGGCAAATCGCAGGGCGTAAACAAAATCGCGTCGAAATCGCCCAACTCCCCGACCGCTTGCGTTCCGGCGCGAACCGATTGCGATTGGCCCTCTTGCGGGTTTTCGACTTCGGCGCGCATCCATTCGAGGCCGCGCAGTTCCGCCCTAAAATCCACTCCATTAACCGCCGTTGTGACGACGACCGCATCTGCATCCGACGCGAGAACCGTTTGCACCGTGCGCCGGATCAGCGTTTGGCTTTCCCATTCGATGAGTTGTTTGGGCGTGCCCATGCGCGATGAACCGCCCGCCGCCAAAATTACCGCCGCGATGCGCCTGGTCAATGGATGCTCCCGCGCTCGCGCAAACTGTCGCCACCCTTGCCGCGCTTGATCGCCTGGACTTCGGCGACAATCGAAAGCGCGATTTCTTCGGGCGTTTCGGCGCCCAAATCGAGGCCAACCGGCGCGAACAGCCGTTCTAATTGCCTCGCGGTTGGAGAAAACGGCGCCGAAAGCATGGCTTTCCCGACGCTTTCGAGCAGTTCATCGGTGCGGCGGCGCGGCCCCAAAACGCCGATGTAAGCGGCTCGTGAAGGCAGCAGGTGTTTCAAAATCTCGACATCGTGCAGAAAATTGTGCGTCATCACAACGCACGCGGCGCCATCAGGAATTTTCACTCCGGCCAGGTTTTCCGGGTTGGCGAAGTGAGCCTCGACAAAGGTTGGACGCGCCGGGTTTGGCGCGCGTAGATCGACGACCTGCACTTGCCAGCCGACCGCTCTTCCAATCGCGGCGAGCGGCGCGACATCGGCGCCCGCGCCGAAAATCAAGAGCGGTTGTGGCGGCTCCAACTTCTGAACAAAAGAGCGCGCCGCGCCGGGTTGCCCGTTCAAAACCCGCGTGCCCAAATGGTTGCCTTCGGTAACGACTTCGACTGTGACATTTTGTGCCAGCCAACTCAACTCAAGCGCCGGTTCGAGCAGGATTTTCACCACGCCGCGACAGCCCAAACCCAGCCCAAACACGATGTCTTGAGCCGAAGTCGTGTCGTAGCAGGCCAGTTGCGCTTCGCCGGTTTCGAGAACCATTTGGGCACGCGCGTGCAAATCGGCGTCGAGACAACCGCCGTTGATGACGCCCGCGCTGCGCCCGTCTGCCGCCAGAAGCATGCGCGCGCCCGCGCGACGATAGGCCGAGCCTTTGACTTCAACGACCGTCGCCAACGCCGTGCGCGGACAGTCGGCCCAGAGTTCGAGGATGGCTTGGCGTTCGTGCATGGTTGAGAATTCGTAGGGGCTTGCCGCGCAAGCCCAACGTTGTGGCGGGCGTTATGTCGGGCTTGCGCGGCAAGCCCCTACGGGATTTCGTTCAAACAAATTTATCCGGTGTCAGAGGCAAGTCGCGCAACCGTTTGCCGGTAGCGTTAAAGACTGCGTTGGCGATGGCGGCGGGCACGCCGACGATGCCGATTTCGCCGATGCCGCGACAGCCCACGCTGTTGATGTGCGGGTCGGGCACTTCGACGAATTCGACTTGAATGCGCGGCACATCGCCGTTGACCGCGACGTGATAATCGGCCAAGTTGCGGATGTAGGGCCGCGCCGTGTTCGGGTCATAAAGCGTCTCTTCCGAGAGCGCCATGCCGATGCCAAACCCGACGCCGCCCAGAATCTGGCTGCGCGCGGTGCGATGGTTCAGGATGCGCCCCGCGTCCATCACGACGGCCCAATCGAGCAGACGAATCGTGCCCATTTCCTCGTCCACGCGCAACTTACAGAACTGCGCGCCGAACGAGTGAAACGAGTATTTCGCGTCGTCCTTATCCACTTCGGCGTCGGGGTCAATGATGGCGCACGGAGCCTTGGTTTTTTGCTTGAGGCCCTCATTATTTTTGGCGCTCATCATGGTTTCGGCGCGGCAACACGCCTCGACAAACGGCTTGCCACTGCGCTTGACAATGGCTGAAAGCGCCTCGCCTTTGCCCGAATCCGACTTGAGAACTGCCAGACCGTTCTGAAATTTGATCTCGTCCAACTTGCGCCCGAAAAGTGGACTGCGGCGATCTTTGGTCGCCATTTGCGCAACATCGCGCATCGCCATTTCGCACGCTTCAACGACGGCTGGCGCAACGCTCGCTGTCAGCCACGACCCGCCTGCCTGCGGCGCGGTCGGCAACTTCGAGTCGCCCAGTTCAAACACGACTTTATAGAGCGGAAAGCCCAGCGTATCGGCGGCGACCTGGCGAAACACGGTATAGGCGCCCGTCCCGATGTCCACACCATTACAGGCGGAGACGGCGCGGCCATCGCCGTAAATGCGGCAATTGGCCGAGGCCGGTTGCCGGTTGGCCGGATAAGTCGCGCTCGCCATGCCATAACCGATGAGATAGCGGCCCTCGCGCGTCTGGCGTGGCTGCTGTTGGCGCGCGTCCCAGCCGATGAGTTGGGCGCCGCGCTCGTAGCATTTTTGCAGTTGCTTGCTCGAAAACGGCAGGCCCGAATCGGGGTCAACTCCGGCGTAGTTTTGCATCCGAAACTTCAGCGGATCCATGCCCAGTTCAGCGGCCATTTCGTCCATCGCGCACTCCAGACCAAAGGCGCCGGGCGCTTCGCCTGGCGCGCGCATATAAGTCGGCGGCGCGATGTTGTTGCGCGCCACGCGATGCGCCATTTCGTAGTTTGGCGCTGGATACATCACGTTCGACATCAGGCCCGCCGTCTCGAAAAACTGCGGCTGGTTCTGGTGGCCCTGCGTCAGCGTTTTCATCGCCAACATCTCCATTTTGCCGTCCGCATCGGTGCCAACTTGCATCGCCATTTCGGTTTCGCCGCGATGCCCGACGCCCGCGAACATCTGTTGGCGCATCAAGGCCAACTTGACCGGGCGCCCGACCGCGCGCGAGGCGATGGCACAGGCGATGTCATGGCCCCACGCGCCGGTGCCCTTGCAGCCAAAACCGCCGCCGGTGAAATAGTTAATGACGCGCACCTTTTCGGGCGCGAGTTCAAACAGATAAGCCAGCGTCGCCTGGGGCGGAGATGTGCCCTGCGTCGCCTGGTAAACCGTCAATCCGCCGTCGTGAAAGTGCGCGACGTTGGCGTGCGGCTCGATGGGATTGTGATGCTCGTTGGTCGTGTGATAGGTCGCCTCGATTTTGCGCGGCGCATTGGCATAGGCCGCATCGGGCGTGCCGCGCATGATCTGCGCCGGGCTACCGTGAATGCTCGCTGGCGCGTCAATATGGGGCGTATCGCGTAGCGTCGTCGAGGGTGGGAGGGCATCAATATCGGCCTTGACGAGGGTGGCGGCATAGCGCGCTCGCTCGTAGGTATCGGCGACGACAACGGCAATCGCCTGACCGTTATAAACGATGTCTGGGCTTTGAAACGGGAGCAAACCTTCGCCGGTTTGCGCCTGAGCTTTGGCCATCGCTTTTGGATCGAGCGCGCGCAGTTGCGGCTTGTCCTGATACGAGATGACTGCCAAAACGCCGGTCGTACCGCGCGCTTGGGCCACGTCGAGATTGCGGATGGTGCCGCGTCCGACGGGCGCAGTGACGAGGACGGCATAGGCCATATTTGGCAACGCGAACTCGGCGGAATATTTGGCGGCGCCAGTGACTTTGAGTTTCGCGTCCTGGCGCGTGGCGGGCTGGCCGATGATGGATTTCATGAGGGTTTTTGAGTGGAATTTGACTTTGGAATCGGGCGAAAGGCTTCCGGCGACAACGTCATTCGCCCGACGTCATACCCGCGACGGCGCCAACGCTCGACGCGAAAACGGTTCCGGGCGCGCCTTGCATCGGCATCAAACCGCTGGTTTCCATCAGGCAACGCACCATGACGTTTTGACCCAAAGGCACTTTGTAGGCGTTGTAGTGGAGCGGCTTGGCGTCGGCGAACGCGGCGCGCGCGGCCTCGCGGAACAAGGCTTCGGAGGGCGCTTTGCCCTTTAACATCGCCTCGGCTTCGCGGGCGCGCCACGGAATCGGCGCGACGCTGCCAAGCGCGATGCGCACGGTTTTGATGTTTGGCCCGTCCATCTCCAGCGCGACGGCGCACGAAGCGCGCGCGTAGGCATAGCTGGAGCGGTCGCGGATTTTGAGATAATGCGAGCGCCCATTGAAGTTGGGCAAATCTATGGAAGTGATGATTTCGCCGGGCTGCAAAATCGTATCGTTTTGCGGCGTATCGCCGGGCAGACGATGCAAATCGGCCATCACAATCGAGCGCGCGCCGCCCGGCCCGTTGGTCTGCACAACCGCATCGAGCGCCGTCAGGGGAACCGCCATATCGCCGTGATAGAGCGTGATGCAAGCGGGCGAGCCGCCCAGAATCGCGTGGTCGGCGTTGATGCCGGTGAGCGCTGAACAACCCGTGCCCGGCTCGCGCTTGTTGCAGGGCATCGCCGTGTCGCGGTAGTAGGAACAGCGCGTTTTCTGTAAAACGTTGCCGCCCATCGAAGCCATATTGCGGATTTGCGGCGACGCGCCCGCCAGAATCGCTTCGGACAGACCGGGATAGCGGCGCATCACTTCGGGATGATAAGCCGCGTCGGAGTTGGAGACGCCCGCGCCGATGCGAAGTCCGCCCGCGTGCGGCTCGATTTGGGTGGACAAAATCGGGCTGAGGTCGAGCAAGATGTTGGGACGCAAAACGTTCTCCTTCATCAGGTCAATTTGCGTGGTGCCGCCCGCGATAAATTGCGGCGCGACCGCGCTCGACGAAGAGTGCGTGACCGCGCGTTGCGTTGGAGTCGCAGCGAGGGCGGCGCGTTGGTAATCGAAAGGTTTCATGGGAGTATTGGTCTGCGAACCCTGAGCGTAAGCGACGGGCCAAGTGACAATTTCAAGATGCCATCACTGGCCCGTCGCTTACGCTCAGGGTTCGCAATTTTCTCACGCGTCGCGCGCGGCCTTCACCGCCGCCAAAATGTTGGGGTAGGCCGCGCAACGGCACAGGTTTCCGCTCATGTGTTCGCGGATTTGGGCGTCGGTTTTGTCGCGGCCACTTTTGACGAGCGCCGTCGCCGACATGATCTGGCCGGGCGTGCAATAGCCGCACTGAAACGCATCGTTTTCGATGAAAGCCAACTGCATCGGATGAAGCTCGCCGCCGTTCGACAAGCCTTCGATGGTGGTAATGTCGTGGCCCTGCGCGCGCACTGCCAGCGTCAGACACGACAAATGAGCCTCGCCGTCAACGTGGACGGTGCAGGCGCCGCATTGCCCGTGATCGCAGCCCTTTTTGCTTCCCGTGAGGCCCATATATTCGCGGAGGGCATCGAGCAAAGCGACGCGCGGTTCGAGTTGCAACGTCTGGGCGCGGCCATTGACACGGAGGGTGACGGGAATCGTATCGGTCTTGGCGTAGGAGTTGGCCGCGCTCAGGTTGGGCACGGCGCCAATCGGCGGCGTGTTGGCGCCGCCCGCGCGTGGCGGCGCGGCGTTGACGCCGGTCGAAGCGAGCGCCAAAACCGCGCTCGCGGCGAGGGTCGCGGCCAGAAACGAACGGCGCGACAGACCGTTTTTCTCGCCCGCGTTTTGCGTTTGCAACGCTTCGAGAGCGGCGATGATTTCGCCCGGCGCGGCCTCTTCGCCGTTCGCTGATTTCCATTGCCAGGCGACGGCGCCATTTTCGTCGAGGACAAAAACGGCGCGTTGTCCGCTCACGCCGAACTGCGCGGCGACATCGCCATCGCTGTCAAAGGCGTGCCAATCGTCGCCGCCCGCGTCCACGACTTGCGCGCCGAATTGCTCGGCCAAGGTCGCGTAAAGTTCGCTCGACGCGGCACGCGCCGGGTTCCACTCGTCGGGCGCAAACGCCACGATGAGCGGGCGCCCACGCTTCTGCATGGCGCGTGTGCCGTCGGGTAGAGTGAAATCGGGCGCAGTCATGTGAGGTTCGAGATGTTGCATACGTGAAAGGAGTGACGCCATCGGTCGCGCGTCGCCGTTTTGCCATTGAAGCGGAGTTTGGTAAATGCGCTCGCCGAGCGATTCGGCTTCGGCGGGTATAAGCGCAGTGGATAAGTCGTAGGCCCTTGCACCGCTTTGCGCAAAGCCCGTGCGTTTTTACGAGGTCTTTGCGGCGGCTTCGCCCATCGCGGCGGCGCTCAAATCCTGATATTTATCCCACTCGCTCAGGCGCTTGTCATATTCCCGATGAATCATCTCGCCCGCCCAATCGCCAAAGAAAATCCGTAGCGGCGGCTCGTCCATATCGGCCAGTTGCAGCATTACGGGCGCCGTGGCTTGCGGATCGCCGGAGTTCATTGTTTTGCGCCGTTGCGTGTTGTCCTCGCGCGTCTTATCGTAGGCGGGCAACGGCTCGGAGGTCTTGGACGACGGCCCCGCCCAATCGGTCGTGTAGCCAATCGGCTCGACCAGAGTGACGTGAATTCCCATAACTTTAACTTCGGCAGATAGCGCCTGACTCAGACCTTCCAAGGCCCATTTGCTCGCGTGATAAGCGCCAATCAGCGCGAAGGCCGTCGTGCCCGCGATGCTCGAAATCTGGATGATACGCCCGCTTTTCTGCGCGCGCATCGTCGGTAGCGCCGCCTGCGTTACCCACAAAACGCCGAAGAGATTGGTTTCGAGTTGGTCGCGCAACTCTTTTTCGCTCAGTTCCTCGACCGCGCCAAACTGCCCGTAACCGGCGTTATTGACGACAACATCCAAACGCCCAAACTTCTCATAGCCCGCTTTGACCGCCGCGAAACACGCGGCCTTGTCGGTCACGTCGAGCGCCAGCGTCAAAACGCTGTCGCCATATTTGTTCGATAAATCGGTCAAGTCGTTCAAATCGCGCGCGGTGGCGATCACTTTGTCGCCTCGATCCAGCGCGGCCTCGGCCCAGATGCGGCCAAAACCCTTCGATGTTCCGGTGATAAACCAAATTTTCATGACGTGTTGTTCCTTCTTTTTCACTTAAAAGGATGCGCTAATTGAAACCGAGACTGATGGCTCAATCCTCGCCCACTATTGCCTAATTCTCTAAAAAAAAGAAGATCGCGTGCAACTTACGGCAGCGCGAGAAGTTGATATCAATCATGCGACATGATAGCACCGCACCTGAGGCGTCTCCTCCGCAAGCGCAAGCTCCGCAAGCGGAATGGGCGGCGCTCGTCGAAAAGTTCACCGGGCGCGATGGGCAGCACACGACGGCGATTCCCGCTTTGACGCTCTTCCGGTCTTCGCATCCGACACAGCCCATGCATGGCCTCCACCAATCGGCGCTGTGCGCCATCGCGCAGGGCAGCAAAATAGCGATGCAGGGCGGCGAATTGTTGGATTACAACGGGCCGCGTTTTTTGCTGGGCACGGTGGATTTGCCTTATACCACGCACGTCACGCAGGCGACGCCGGAGCGACCGTATCTGAGTTTGCGCCTGCACTTCGATCCGGCGGAAATCGGCGCGCTCATCGCCGACGATTTGCCCCTCAGTGGCGGCGCCAAAGCTCCGGCGCGCGGCCTGTCGGTCGGTCGTTTCGACGCGCCTCTGCTCGATGCCGTGACGCGATTGCTGCGCCTGTTAGAGCACCCGCAACACATCCACGCCCTCGCGCCACTGGTGAGGGCCGAGATCGCGTATTTGCTGTTGACGAGCGAGCAGAGCGACCGCATGCGCCTCATCGCGGCCCAGAGCGACGGAACATGGGGCATCGCGGCGGCGATTTACTGGCTCAAAGACAACTACGCCGAGCCGCTTCGCATCGAGGAGATCGCGCAGCGCGCGCACCTGAGCCAATCGGGTTTTTATCAGCAGTTCAAGGCCGTGACCGCGATGAGTCCGGTGCAATACCAGAAGCAGTTGCGCTTGCAAGAAGCGCGGCGCCTGATGCTTTCGGAAGAGGCCGATGCGACGACGGCGAGTCTGCGCGTGGGCTACGAAAGCGCCTCGCAGTTTTCGCGCGAATACCGGCGTATGTTTGGCGAATCACCGCGCCGCGACATCGCCAGGTTGCGCGAAAGGGATTCAAAACTGCAAGAAATGGAGTGACGCGCACATCCCGAATGAAACATTTGGAAAGTTGCTGATTTTGTGCGCAATTCCGGACGCGAACCGCGACTTTTTGCGCGCGGTCGTCTGCCAGAGCAATCCTTGGGGTTGCTCTGAGCCAAGAGAAACGTGACGCGCAGGCCGCAGCAACGAAGGGCAACCCCAAGAGTTGCCCTTCATTCTTACCCCGCCGCGTCCGCCACGCGCTTGAGCGCCCGCTCCAATACCAAGGCTTCCTCGTCGCTGATGTGCGCGGCGAACAACTCTGACATCGCGCGTTGTAAAACCGGCCACGCCGCCATTCGCGCCGCCAGACCCGCCACCGTAATCACCGCGTAAGACCCACGCTTATCGCCCGGACAACCCTCGCGCTTTAGCAAGCCCTCGCGCTCCAGACGATCCACCAAACGCGTCAATCCACTGCGACTCAAAATCACCGCATCGGCCAGTTCGCTCATCCGCAAACGTCCGCCCGGCGCCTTTTCCAGCGTCAACAACACGTCATACCAACCGCCCGTCACATGACCGCGTGCCGCCAACTGCGTCTCCACCCGCTCGCTCACCCGCCCGTAAACCCGCAACAACTGATACCACGCGCCGTGATGCACATCTGACAATTCTTCCATCCCCGCGCTCGGCTCGCTCGAAATCAAATTCATATCCGAAATTTTACTCGAAAGTGGTTGCATACGCAATTACTTTGGGTTAGAATCTCTCAAGTAGTTGCAGGTGCAACGACTACGCGAACCCAAGTTCATTGCATCGGAGCCAGAGAGAGGACAAACACCATGACACAGATTTTGCGAATTGATTCGAGTCCGCGCGGCGAGCGCAGCCACACGCGGGCGCTCACCCAGGCACTCACCGACGCGCTGCAAAAGCAGCATCCCGATGCGAGCGTGGCTACCCGCGATTTGGGGCACAACCCGCCGCCGCCCGTCAACGAGCAGTGGATCGCGGGCGCCTATTCCGATCCCGCGACCCACACCGAAGAGATGAAAGCGGCGCTTTCGCTGTCCAACGAACTGGTGGACGAGCTTCTCGCCTCCGACATCATCGTGATCGGCGCGCCGATGTATAACTTTTCGAGTCCCTCGACGCTCAAGGCTTACATCGACCAGATCGTGCGCGTCGGGCGCACTTTCATCTACCCCGATTATCAGGGCTTAGTGCATGGCAAGAAGATGTTCGTGCTGTGCGCGCGCGGCGGCGGCGGCTACGGGGCGGGCGAACAGATGGAAGCGATGAACTTTCAAGACCCCTATCTCAAGGCGATTTTCGGGTTTATCGGCATCACCGACATCACTTTCCTTCACGACGAGAAGACCACAATGGGCGATGACAATTTGCCGGCGTATATCGAGGAGGCGCGCCAACTGGCGATGGCTTAATCCCCTGGCGACGCTCCGGCGCGGCTTTCAAGGGGTCGCGCCGGGGCACTGCGCCGGAGCAAGGAGTTCCCCATGAAAATCGCATTTCCCATTGCCCGCGTTTTGCTGGGCCTGATGTTCACCATCTTCGGTTTGAACGGCTTTTTGCATTTCATCCCGCTGCCACCGCCGACCGGAATGGCGCTGCAATTTATGGGCACGCTGGCGGCTTCCAACTACCTGGCGCCGGTTTTCGCGCTCCAACTCGTCGCGGGCGTGCTGCTCTTGGCGAACCAATATGTGCCAATCGCCCTGGTTTTGCTGGGGCCGGTCATCGCCAACATCCTGATTTATCATGTGCTGATGCTGCCCGCTGGTCTGCCGCCGGGACTTCTGGCGCTGATTTTGTGGGGGGTCGTTTTCGCCGGAGTGCGTTCGGCCTTCGCGGGCGTTTTCGCCCGCCAGGTGCCCTTGGAACAGGACGGGACGCGCGCTTCCGCCGTCGCAGCGGCGCGACTCTAAGCTCATGCAACTCGGCATCGACAGCTTCGTGGCGACATCGCCCGACCGAACCAACGGGCAACGGCGCATCGCCGATTTGCTCGAAGAAATCGAGTTCGCTGACCGCGTTGGCCTCGACACCTACGGCATTGGCGAGCATCACCGCGCCGAATTTTTGGACGCGGCGCCCGCCATTTTATTGGCCGCCGCCGCCGCGCGCACCGAAAAAATCCGCCTGACCAGCGCCGTCACCGTTCTCAGCGCCGCCGATCCGGTGCGCGTGTTTCAAGAGTTCGCCACGCTGGATTTGATTTCCAACGGTCGCGCCGAAATCGTCGCCGGGCGCGGCTCGTTCACCGAAGCGTTTCCTTTGTTCGGACTCAAGCTCGAAGATTACGACGACCTGTTCGCCGAGAAACTCGACCTGCTTTTGCAGATCCGCGACAACCCCAAAATCACCTGGCGCGGCGAACATCGCGCGCCTCTGAACGGCCAAGGCATCTACCCGCGCCCCCTACAAAACCCGTTTCCGATTTGGCTGGGCGTGGGCGGCACGCCGCAATCGTTCGCGCGCGCGGGCGCTCTGGGCTTGCCTTTGATGGTCGCAATTATCGGCGGCGAGCATCGCCGATTCGCGCCTTTGGTTCAGCTTTACCGCGAAGTTGGCGCGCGCGCCGGATTTGCGCCCGAACAACTCAAGGTCGGCGTGCATTCGCTGGGTTATCTGGCCGATTCGGACGAAATCGCGGCGCAGGAATTTTTCCCCGGCTACGCGGCGATGTTCACCAAAATTGGCCGCGAACGCGGTTGGGGGCCGGTCACGCGGGCGCAGTTCGAGTCGCAAATCGGGCCGCGTGGCGCGCTGTTGGTGGGCGGTGCCCGAACCATCGCCGCCAAAATCGGGCGCATCAACGCCGATTTGGGCGGCATCTCGCGCCTGACGTTTCAGATGAACGCGGCGACGGTTTCGCAGGACAAACTGCTGCGCGCCGTCGAGATTTTGGCGACCCAAGTCGGGCCGTTGGTGAACGCGACCGCCAGTTGAGACTTCATCAGAACCTGTTTTGGACGGCAACAGCGCGGGCCTCCAAAACAGGCTCTCAGTCCGCGCCTTGGTCTCGCCGGAGGCAGCAGTTCAACACCAAAACGCCCCACGAAACTTTAGTTTCGCGGGGCGTTTTCGCGTCACGATAACGGCGGACTCGGCTCCGGCGGTATCGGCGCTGGCTCGTCTTTCTTGGGATGCACCCGCGTGCGCTCTAAGTGCTATGCCTCACGCCACCGCGCCAAAGCGGTTTTGTCGCCCTGGAATTTGTTGCGAAGCAAGGTATCCAACCCGTCGAGCGAGCCAATCAGTTTCTCTTCCTCACCCTCCAATTCGCTCACGGCATCTTTACGTTCCTGCGTGGCGTCGTCGCGGTTGCCGGTGATGCCTTCGTAGTTGTCGAGGTCGGCGCGCAGGTCGGTCAGAAAGGTCGGGCGGATTTCCCAGTCGGTGAATTTGGTGGCGACGCCAGCTTTGGAAAGCTCGCGGTAGAACGCTTCGCCGGTTGAAATTGTGATGTCGGCGGCCTCGCTTTCGGGCGGGGCGAAGGGAAGTTGGGGGACACAAACCTCGATTGCTACTCCCGTATCGAACCCAAACTCTAAACCAAAAAGCGGGGCGAACTTGGAAGAGTTCGCCCCGCTTTTTTGCGGCTCCGGTCTGCCCGCTTCTCTGCCCGCTTCCAAACGCCCACGCTCCCCTAACCAAACACCAGTTGCCCGCCGCGCTCTCGGTTACAATCGCAATCGGGGACACAACCCCTATTTTGACCTCGTAAATAGGGGTTGTGTCCCTCAGTTGCGCCCCAAATCTCCGCGACTCGCCTTTTACCACGGTATTGGGCCGCTCGGCCCTGAGAACGTGCCCGTTGGCCCGTTTTCGTCGAGGGCGACGCGCACCACGTTACGAGAACCCTCTTCGATGGTGTCGGTGCCCTGGAAGTTGTTGAGGGCCGTCGAGGTGAAGCCCGGACTCGCGGCGTTGACCTTGATGTTTGTCCCTTCGAGTTCAATAGCAAAAGAAAGCGTGATCGCGTTGAGGGCGGTCTTCGAGGCGGCGTAAACGACGCCGAACCCGGCGCGATACGGATGGGTCGGGTCTGCGTTCAACGTGAGCGAGCCGACGCCGCTCGATACGTTGACGATGCGTGCCTCCGGCGCCTGACGCAGCAGGGGCAGCATCGCCTGCGTGACGGCAATCACGCCGAACACGTTGGTCTCGAACACCGCGCGCACCGCATCGAGTGACGCGACGCTCGCACGGCTCGACTTCAGGTTCTCTTCGAGCGGCGTGCCCGACTTTGCCGTATTTGAGATGGCCGCGTTATTCACAAGCACATCGAGACGACCGAACTCGGAGCGGATGCGCTCTGCGGCGGCGGAGATCGAAGCCTGATCCGTCACGTCGAGTTGGAGGGCGTGAGCCTGCGCTCCGATGCCCTGTGCGGCCTCTTCTCCCTTTTCGAGGTCGCGCGATCCGACCAACACGGTGAAGCCGTTCGCCGCGAGTTCCTTGGCGACCTGAAGGCCGATGCCCTGGTTGGCCCCGGTGATCAAGGCGACAGGTTTATCTTGAGTATTTTGCATAGTCTGTTTGCTTGTCTTTCTGTGTATGGTGAACGCCGCCGCGAGGTGCTATAATCTCAGAAGCGGAACCATGTTCCCTTTACACGGATTATCCGAAACGCGGTTCCGTTTTTCTAAAATGCCGACAGACGTGACGAACCCCGACTTGGAAGCTGAAAATTCCGAGGGTGCGAAGCGGCCCGTGCGCGCCGATGCGCGACGCAATCTCGACGCCTTGCTGCAAGGGGCTTTGGCGGTGTTCGCGGTTTCGGGGGTGGACGCTCCGGTGCGCGAGATCGCGGAGCGAGCGGGCGTTGGCGTTGCCACGGTGTATCGGCACTTTCCGCAGCGATCCGACCTCATCGCCGCCGTTTTCCGCCGTGAGATCGACGCCTGCGCCGACGCCGCGCCGGTTCTGGCGGACGAACACGCGCCCTTCGAGGCGCAAGCAAATCGGCAACTGCTTAACACCTATTTGCATTTTAACTTGGGCAAATAGGTGTTGCGTCACCCGATTCTAGAAATAAGACCCCGACTCCAAATCGGCGATTAATCCCGGATGCGTCGGGCGCCAGCCGAGTTGTTCCCGCGTTTTGGCGCTGGAAGCCGCAGCGTCTACGCCCGCGAAGAACGCCATTACGCCGAAATGTTCGGCGGCCTCGGCGGGCGATTTGGAAACAACCGGCACGTTCAAGCGCCGCCCGATAAATTCGGCGATGTCTCGAAACGGCACGCCCTCGTCACCGACCCCGTGATATTTGGCTCCCGCCTCACCCCCTTCTAACGCCAAACGGAAAAGATGGGCAGCGTCCAAAACGTGAACGGCGGGACAGCGGTTCTGTCCGTCACCGATGTAGGCTGAAACGCCCTTTTCGCGCGCGAGGGCGATGAGAATTGGGATGAAGCCATGATGATCGCCCTCGCCATGCACCAACAGCGAAAGTCGGATCGTGGACGCACGCACGCCGCGCGCCGCGAGCGCCAGCGCCGCCGCTTCTGAAGCGCGCGGATACGAGGCGGAAACAGGAACAGCCACATCGTCTTCGGTTGCCACCCGACCTTGCGTCTCAAGCACGAAGCCGGACGTGACGAGCAGAGGTCGGTCGGAGCCTTCGAGCACTCCTCCCAGTGTCTCGATGGCGCGCCTGTCCGTTTCGCAAATTTCCGCGAACTTGGAGAAATCATTACCGAACGCCGTGTGAATCACGCCGTCCGAAGCCGCCGCTCCGCTTTTCAAACTGTCCATATCATCAAGAGTGCCGCGATGCACCTCGGCACCCGCCGCGATTAGCGACTGGGCCGATTGATCCGAACGGGCAAGGCCGACCACTTGATGGCCTGTATTCAGCAATTCTGCGACGACAGCCGAGCCGATGAAGCCCGTCGCGCCGGTGACAAAGATACGCATATTTTTAAATTCCTTGGTAATTGGGTGAGCCGAGTCAATTTCAATCGTTCGATGACAGGCTCAGGCCGCCCGACGCTTCGATGCGTTGGGCATCAAAGTGTCGAAGCGAAAGTTGGAACATCGTGGCTTAGGGCCAAGATGAAATTTTGGGCGCCCCAGTGATTGGGAGCCTATGATCAGGGCCGCGCTTTGACCAGCACTTCCCCCTTCGCCGCCTTGGGGCGCTCAATGTCTTGGAGCAACAGCTTCTCCACGCCGCCAGCCTGCGGCAAAATCATCGCTTTCATGGTGTCTGTTTTTTTCATGGTGATGATGGTGAACGCCGCCGCGATATGCTATAATCTCAGAAGCGGAACCATGTTCCCTTTAAACGGATTATCCGAAACGCGGTTCCGTTTATTTAAAACGCCAACAGAAATGACGAGGCCAACTTTGGGAGAGAGCGAGAATTCCGAGCGCGAGCAGCGCGGGGCGCGGCCCGTGCGCGCCGATGCGCGGCGCAATCTCGACGCCTTGCTGCAAGGGGCTTTGGCGGTGTTCGCGGCTTCTGGTGTGGATGCTCCGGTGCGCGAGATCGCGGAGCGAGCGGGCGTTGGCGTTGCGACCGTGTATCGGCACTTTCCGCAGCGATCCGACCTCATCGCCGCCGTTTTTCGCCGCGAAATCGACGCCTGCGCCGACGCCGCGCCGGTTCTGGCGGGCGAACACGCGCCCTTCGAGGCGCTGGCGCGGTGGTTGGAACGTTACACGCAGTTCGTGGCGGCCAAACGCGGACTGAGCGCCGCTCTTCATTCAGGCGATCCGGCCTTTGACGCGCTACCCGCGTATTTTGACGAGCGACTGCGGCCCGCCCTGCAAAGTTTGCTGGAAAGCGCGGGCGCGGCGGGCCAGATTCGCACCGATGTCGAGCCAAACGATTTGCTGCGAGCCGTTGCGGGCCTTTGTCTGTCGGCTCAGGATGGCGATGCTGCGCAGGCCCAACGCATGGTCGCGCTGCTCGTAGACGGATTGCGTTTTCAGCGAAGTTAGGGGAAACAATGCTTTCCTCTTGATCGCCCGCTCCCGGTTGATGGGAGTTTTGTGTGGTGGCTTGGGAGCCATTTTTGGGTTCAGAGGATAAACCAGAGACGCAAAAAACGGGGCGAACTTGGAAAAGTTCGCCCCGCTTTTGGTTTGGAGTTTGCGTTCAATGCAGGAGTAGCAATTAAGGTTTGTGTTCCCCCAAATTTCCCCATCGTTACATTTGTTCCTGGGGAACGGCCACCAGCAATTTGCCTCGGTGACCGCCGCGATCCAATTGGTCTTGCGCCTCACCGACCTGCTCTAAGCTAAAGCGCTCAGAAATCGTGAGGCGCACTTGATCATCGTCCATCATTCTGGCGACGCGCGCCAGATCGTCGCCGGTTGATTGTGCCATCGCAAAGCGACCGCGTTGGCCAGGTGAACGCGCCAGATCCATATGCGGTTGCCCCGCAGCCATCACGAGCATCCCTTCGGGTTTCAAGGCCGCCCACGATTGCTCCTCGGTTTTGAAAAATGCGAGATCGAACACTAGATCCATCTGGCCAGCCAACTCTTGGAGCTGATCGGTGTTGTAGTCAATCGCCACGTCCGCTCCCAGTTCCCGCAGAAAATCCTGATTTTTGCCGGATGCGGTGGCGTAAACCGTGGCGCCAAGCCGATGAGCGAACTGCACGGCGAAGTGGCCCACCCCACCTGATCCGCCCTGGATCAACACGCGTTGACCGCGTTGCATTTCGCCCTGAGTCATCAGACCGTGCCAGGCCGTCATCGCCGCCAGAGGAATCGCCCCCGCATCGGTCAGAGCAACGGATTGGGGCGGCGCGGCAACTTTGTCCGCATCCAGGCAGACATACTCGGCGAATGTGCCGGGGTCTAATTGAGGAAAGCCATAGACCGCATCACCGATTTTCCAGTCGGTGACGCCCTGGCCCAACTCCTCGACGCGACCACTGGCATCGAAGCCGAGCAACATCGGCAGACGCTCTGGCGGAAACATCTGTTGGAGTTTGCCGGCGCGGGCTGCGACATCCACAGGGTTCACGCTTGTTCCCGCGATCCGAACGAGCACCTCTCCGGGTTTGGGCGAGGGCCGTTCGATGTGTTGCAGGCGAAACTGATCGCTCCCCCCGAACTGGGGCAACATCATCGCTTTCATCGTCTTCGCTGTGTTTGCATTTGAGTTTCGTGACATGGTTGAATCTTCTCTCTCGTTGAAGTCGGGACTCCGTTTGAAGCCCTTCACATATAATGATATTTGGTCGAGAAGAGCCGATCTATGCTCCAAAGTCCGCTGTTTCTTCGCCATCGTCCAGAGTCGCTATGGATCCTCTTTCCGATGTGTTGTCACTTTTGAAGCCGCGCAGCTATGTTTCGGCTGGCCTGGACGCGGGCGGAGATTGGTCAATTCACTATCCGCATCAGGGCGAATTTATCAAATGCCAGGTCATCGTGCGCGGCGGGTGCTGGCTGCGCGTCGAGGGCGTCGAGGACGCGGTGCGCCTGGAAGCGGGCGACTGTTTCGTGCTGGCGAGCGGGCGGCCATTTCGCCTGTGCAGCGACCCGAACCTGACGCCCGTTGATGCCGGAACGATTTTCTGGCCTACGCCCATCGGCAGCGTGGTCACGCATAACGGCGGCGGAGAATGCCTTCTAATTGGCAGCCGTTTCGCGGTCGGCGGCGCGGCGGCGGGCACGTTGCTGGGCATGTTACCGCCTATCACGCACATCCGGGGCGAATCGAATCAGGCGGCGTTGCGCTGGTCTATCGAGCGCATGATGGAAGAGTTACGCGATCCGCAACCGGGCGGCACTTTGGTCGCACAACACCTCGCTCACATGATGCTGGTTCAGGCGCTGCGACTGCAAGTGGCGCAGAGTGCGGGCGCGGGTGCCGGTTGGTTTTGCGCCCTCGCCGACGAACAGATGAACGCCGCGATAAGCGCGATGCACGACGATCCGGCGCAGCGTTGGACGTTGCAGCTTTTGGCCGAACGCGCCCATATGTCGCGCTCGGCTTTCGCCCAGAAGTTCAAGGCGACCGTCGGCGCGGCGCCCCTGGAATACCTGACGCGCTGGCGAATGTTACTGGCCGGAGATCGTTTGGCGCATGGAGGCGAATCAGTTGGAATGATCGCGCGGTCGCTGGGCTACGAATCCGAAAGCGCATTCAGCACCGCCTTCAAACGCACAATGGGCTGTTCGCCCCGGCAATACGGTCGTGCCTCGGTGTGCCCGCAGTAGCAATGCACCGAAACCGAAACCGGGAGCGTGAGGCGTTTGAGAGCGGGCAGATTGGAGTCGCAAAAAGCGGGGCGAACTTGGAAGAGTTCGCCCCGCTTTTGGTTTAGAGTTCGCCCCGCTTTTGGTTTAGAGTTCGCCCCGCTTTTGGTTTAGAGTTTGGGTTCGATGCGGGAGTAGCAATCGAGGTTTGTGTTCCCCGAATTCCTCCTCGCAGGTGTTTAGGCGTGCGAGCCGACAGCAAGCCGCTTGAGCAGGATGGACGCGGCGGCAGCCGAGGATTGGGGGTTCTGGCCAGTGATCAGAAGGCCGTCCTCGATGACATAGGATTTAAAATCATCGACCTTGGAGAAAATGCCGCCCTTGGCCTTGAGTTCGTCCTCGACCAAGAAGGGCACGACATCGGTTAGTTTCATGACGGCTTCTTCGGTGTCGGTGAACCCGGCGACTCGCTTGCCCGCGACCAGCGGCTTGCCGTCCGGCGTTTTGACGTGGCGAAGCACGCCCGGCGCGTGGCAGACGAACGCAGTGGGCTTGTTCGCCGCCGAGAATGACTCGATGAGTTCAATCGAGTTCTTGTCTTCGGCGAGATCCCACAGCGGGCCGTGACCGCCCGGATAGAAGACCGCGTCGAAACCCTCCTGGGAGACGCTGTCCAGGCGCACAGTGCTGGCAAGTTGCGCCTTGGCCGTCGCATCGGCCTCGAAGCGATGGGTAGCAGCGGTCTGATACTCCGGTTTGTTGCTTGTGGGATCCAGCGGCGGCTGTCCGCCTTTGGGCGAGGCCAGCACGACTTCTGCGCCAGCGTCCTTGAACGTGTAGTAGGGAGCCGCGAGTTCTTCGAGCCAGAAGCCCGTCTTGCGACCCGTGTCGCCCAGTTCGTCGTGTGATGTCAAAACCATTAAGATTTTCATGTTGGTATTCCTTCGTGTGGGGTGGGGTGAAATTTACATTCGGTAGACCGAATAGTTGAAGAAGAACTGATTTTTTGCCATTCTCTTCCTTAGCCCCCCTCCTTGGAAGGATGCGCTGATCGGAGCCGAGACTGATGACCCAATCCTCGCTCGCTATTGCCTAATCCTCTACGAAAGCGAATCGCGTGCAACTTACGGCAGCGCGAGAAAAATGAACCGGAAGTTTCTCGCCTGGCCGAAGATCCCTGTGTCAAAATCACTTGAGGAGTTGAATCAGGAGGCGCGCACCCAAGGAAAAACCGATCATGGCAGCCAAATATATTTTAAAGTCGTCCCGCAACAATCAGTTCGTGTTTATTTTGCACGCCGTCAATGGCGAACCCATTCTCACCGGCGAAACCTACACGACCAAGCAAGGCGCAAAAGGTGGAATCGCTTCGGTGCAAACCCACTCACCCAACGCCATCCACTTTGAACGAAAAACGGCGAACAACAAGGAAAAACAGCCCAACTTCGTTTTGAAAGCCGTCAACAGTCAGGTGATCGGCACCAACGAGATGTGTTCATCAACCCAAAACAGAGACAAAGGCATCCAATCCGTGATGAAAAACGGGGCCACCCAAGAAATAGAAGACGAAACTTAGCGTGACAACCGGGGGAGTTCGGACGCCGCATTCTTGCAGAATGCGGCGTTTTCGGGTGATCAAGCGTGAGTCCTGAAAACCTGGGGGCGAGGGTTGGTGTCCTTGACACAAACCCTCTCATGCTGACACCTAATTTTCACCGCTTTATTTCACCTTCCGTCGCCCCCTTCGCAACTCTTTTAGCCCTCAGCCTCATCTCATCGGCGCGCGCCGATGACGAGAACTTGGCGCTGGGCAACCCGAGCGCGGCGCTTCCAATCGAAGCCAATAAACCACTAAGCGACGTGCAGGCCGATAACCTTCTCGAAGAAAAGCCTGCTTATTCGCTTTCCTACAACCGCACAAACGGCGGCCCGAACTGGGTGAGTTGGCACCTCGCCGACATGGATCGAGGCCGCAGCGGGCGCAGCAACACCTTTCGCCCCGACCCCGACTTGCCGACGAACTCGCAAATCCGCCCCAACGACTATCGCGGCAGCGGGTATGACCGCGGCCCTAATTGATCCGCTTGAAGCGTGAGCGCATCGAACTTGTTAGAGCGGGAGATTAAAGTCTGCGCGAATTTCATCATGTGTCGGACATCATTAGCGTAGACCCTAAACAGACACCTTCCCCATCCTCCTCCTCCCCGTCAAGTTGAAGCCGTTTTTCGGTATTGTTGACAACTTCGTTCGAGGCTCTTAAAGTTCATCTGGACACAAGGCCGCATTTAACTC